>Ga0316202_10001709_pt1 | contig 16220 bp, 12 predicted proteins | sample 3monrhotite_MG_FD_204934 | JGI IMG/M metagenome (GOLD analysis project Ga0316202, IMG submission 204934) | Microbial mat bacterial communities from mineral coupon in-situ incubated in ocean water Damariscotta River, Maine, United States -... | ecosystem: Environmental > Aquatic > Marine >... | reverse complement strand
CTTTATATTCCATCGCCGAAGCCACTAAGTTATTAAATTGTGTTTCCATACTTTCGCCCAAGCTGATTGCGCGTTGAAGCTTGGTCTCTGCAAGGTCGTTATCCGCTAAATCCAATAGTAAAGTGACTGCGTTATCCGCGGTTTCTTCTAAACTGCTTATTTTTTCTTTAAGAATAGCTAATTGCTCTATGCTGATTTTTCTATTATTAAAAACTGCTAAAATATGCTGTTCGCCAGTTTTACTCAATTTTTCAACTTTGTTTAAGCTGGTTAAAATTTCAGCTTTATCTTTTACTACCGTTTTTAAGGTTTTTAATTCCTTAAAAAACTGATCTCTGTTGTAAAGGAATGTTTTTTTGTTTTCGGCAAGAGGAGGGGTTTCTTTTTGATAGAAACCTTTTAACATAACATTACCCATTTGAGTTAATTCTAACGCTAAAGCATTACTTGCCTTTAACATGGGAATGGCAACCTTACTTACTTCTGTCGTCGAATTATTTATTGTGTTCAAGTTCATCAACGAAGACGCGCTGCTTAATACTAACAGTATACTTATAATTGCAAAGCCGCCAATAATTTTCATTGCCACAGTTAAATTCATATAATCCACCAATTGCGTGTTAATTTAGTAATAGTCGTTTTATTGTTATTTTTTGCGTTGTTCAAAGAGTTAAAAACTTAGTTACATCATAACATTATAACAAGCAATTTAATATTTACATCTTTTGTATCGCTGTAATACCATTTTTTTATTGGTCAGATGAGCTAAAATGTATTGCTAATGTGCCGATTCTGTAAATATTTTTTTATCGTTCCAACGTAATATCGTTAAATAATTACCCCAAATACACCCAGTATCAAGCGCGTAAACATTTTTATGGCTGCATTTCCCCATTAAAGAAGCCCAATGGCCAAAAATCCATGATGTATCTTCTAGCACTGTTGAAAGTTCAAACCAAGGTGTTAATTGTTTATCGGTAAGTTGTGGTGTGTCCTTGTTTAAAAACTCTAAGCTATTATCTTTAAAACAAAAGCGCATACGTGTAAAACTATTTATTGTAAAACGAAATTTTTCAATGTCGGTGTGAACATTATGCCAATTATTAGGCTGTTCGCCATACATGGCAGCTAACCATAATTTCCTTTCGGAACTACTTAGTTTGCTTTGAGCAAAATTAGCATTGTTAATCGCTTGGTTTATTGTCCATTGAGGTGAAATACCCGCGTGGCTCATATAAGCATTTTCATTAGGAAGTTTTATTAATAAAGGTTGTTGGGCTAACCAATCCATTAATTCGTCACAATCGGGAGCGGTTAATACATTATCAAGAAAGTCGTTTGGTTTAGCTTTTTTTAATTTTTCGTGAATGGCAAGTAAATGTAGGTCGTGATTACCTAACACCATTTTTGCACTACTACCTAATGATTTTACAAAGCGTAATGTTTCCAATGACTGCTTGCCTCGGGCGACAATATCTCCGGCTAAGTAAAGCTGATCCTGTTGAGCATCAAAATTAACTTTTTTCAGTAATGCTTGGAGCTCACTAAAACAACCTTGCACATCACCCACTAAGTACAATGACATAAGGTAACCTTAATTATTCAGTTATGTTGATATCTGTAGCCTGCTCTGAAAGATAGTTAGCGATAATAGTATATTCTTCAGGAGTTAAATTTTCAGGGCGGATACTTGCGTCGATCCCTAAATTTTCAAGCTCTGCTACCGCCAATAATTTTTTAAAGCTGTTACGAATTGTTTTTCGACGTTGATTGAATGCGGCTAAACACACTTTATTTAACATCGCGATATCTTTAACTGGGTGTTTTATGTGCTGATGAGGAATTAAGCGGACAATGGCTGAATCAACTTTAGGCGCAGGTGTAAAGGCTTCAGGGCCTATTTCCATTACAGGAATTACTTGGCATTGATATTGAGTCATAATTGATAGACGACCATAAGCTTTGCAATTTGGCGCTGCTGCCATACGTTCAACCACTTCTTTTTGTAGCATAAAATGCATGTCTTTCACTTGTTTATTAAAGGTTAATAAATGAAAGATTAATGGTGTTGAAATATTATAAGGTAAATTACCAAATATTCTTAATGGCTGTTCAAAGGAGTACAGTTGAGAAAAATCAAATTTTAACGCATCAGTTTCATAAATAGTTAAATGCGGCGCTAAAAAAGGATGATGGCGTAAACGGTGTGCTAAATCTCTATCGAGTTCAATAACCGAAAGCTTTCCTGCACGATCAACAACTGGCTCGGTTAAGGCGGCTAAACCAGGCCCTATTTCAACAAGGTTTTCACCCGGCTCAGGGTTTATAGCATCAACAATTTTGCTAATAACAGCCTCGTTGTGAAGAAAATTTTGACCAAAACGTTTTTTTGCTTGATGGCCTAAATGGGCTTTGCTACTCATAAATGCTGCTCATAAATGTAATTAATAATTAGATTATTTGAAAGTTAAGTTGAAGTGCTTGCTAGCTCTATCGCTGTTTGGATAGCTTCGATAAAACTACCTTGATCAGCTAAACCTTTACCTGCAAGGTCTAATGCTGTGCCGTGATCTACTGAGGTACGAATAAAAGGTAACCCCAAGGTAATATTGACTGATGCACCAAAGCCTTTGTATTTTAATACGGGCAACCCCTGATCATGGTACATCGTTAAAATAGCATCAGCTTCTTTTAAGTATTTTTCTTGAAAAATAGTGTCAGCAGGTAAAGGGCCAATTAAATTCATACCTTCTTGACGTAATTCGTTTAACGCAGGGATCATCGTTACAATTTCTTCTTTGCCTAAATGTCCGTCTTCACCAGCATGCGGGTTAATACCACAGACATAAATAGTTGGTGATTCTATACCAAACTTGCTGATTAAATCTTGATGGAGTATGCGCGTAACTTTTTGTAAGCGTGCAGTGGTTATTGCTTTTGATACGTAGGCAAGTGGAATATGAGTGGTAACTAAAGCCACTCTTAATCCCTTTGTTGCTAACATCATTACTACATCAGCACAATTTGCTTGGTGAGCAAAAAATTCAGTGTGGCCACTAAAAGCAATGCCTGCTTCATTAATTAGCCCTTTATGTACAGGCCCCGTAACGATAGCGGCAAACTCGCCAGACATGTTTTTTTCACCCGCTGTTTTTAAGGTTTCTAAAACATAAGCGCCGTTATCTACATTGAGCTTACCCGCTACACAGGGAACTGCCAACGATTGCTTCAAAATAGTTAACGTTCCTGCTTGTTGAGCTTGGGCTGGTTTGTTTGCATCGTAATCGATAAGTGTTAAGGGTAAACCTAATATCTCTGCACGCTCTTTTAATAAGGTGGGCGACGCAATAACGACCAATTCAACTGGCCAGTTTTGCTGAGCAATTGTAATCACTAAATCTGGGCCAATACCGGCGGGCTCTCCCGGTGTTATTGCAATACGATTAACGAGCAAAGATGAATCAGTCATTATTTAGCGTCATTATCAAAAATTTCAATATAAGCTTCATCGCGGGTTTCTTTCATCCAACGATAATTTTCAATGGTAAATTTGCGACCATAAAGTATTTGATAAGCGCGATTTTTATTCATTTGTTTGGTTGCATCTAACATTCTACGCCCCTCTAATTGCGCTAAATGCCAGCCAAAAGATGAACGAAATGGTTTACTGTATTCGTTTACTTTTAATGTTGCTAAAGCGTCTTTAAAGGCAGGATCATAGTTGTTTGGATCTGCCCAACCTAATTCACCACCGCGTACAGATGTTGGGCCTTCAGAATATTCTTTTGCTAAATCTGCAAAGTCAGCTTTCCCTGCTTTTATCTCATCTAAAAAGCCTTGTAGTTTAGCTTCTGCTTTAGTATCGCTTAAAATAATAGTTGGTTTGATCAAAATATGTCGAGCTTTTACTTCTTCAACTTCAACCACTTTTCGGCCACGAATATCAAGAATCTTTACAATACTGAAACCTAAACCGGTACGAATTGGACCCAATACTTTATCTTTTTCCTTACCGTCAACAAGATCGGCAAATAGTGTTGGCATTTCGTTGATGCTTTTCCAACCAAAATCACCACCTTTAAGTGCGTTAGTGTCGCCTGATGAGGCGATAGCTATTTTGCTAAAGTCTGAACCATTATTTAGTAATTCAATAACTTTATCTGCACGCTCTTTGGAAGCATTAATATCTGCTTGGGTGGGATCGGCAGGAAATTCAATCAAAATGTGACCAAGGTGATATTCTATATCCTGATTAGTTTGTTTTTTCATGGCATCGATTAAGTTTTTAACTTCTTGTGGGGATATAAAAATTCGACGACGCATTGAAGCACGACGAACTTCACCTGAAATCAGTTCAACGCGAACATTTTCACGATATTTTTCATAATCGAGCCCTTCGTTAACAATGTTTTGTCTAAATTGTTCTAGTGAAAGCTTGTTTTCTTTGGCCATGTTAGTAATAGTTTCATCAAGTTGAGCATCACTAATTTGTACGCCCATACGTTCACCTAATTGCATCAGCAAACTATCGTTAATAAGTTTGTCCATTGCTTGCAAATGTAAGGCTTTATCTGAAGGTAAGCTTTGATTCTCTTTTTTGGCTTTTAGTTTTACCGTTTCAACTAAATCGCGTACTTCAGATTCAAGCACTACACCATTGTTAACAATAGCAGCAACGCTATCTAGCTTAATTTCTTTTGCATGAATATTACTTGAAAGTACCAAAAGGTTAGTTAGTAATAATGTTACAAGTAAATTAATATTTTTCATTTTTTTCATTTAGTTATCTTTCATTAATTATTGAGAAAATAAGGTCGTTTATAACCAAAAATACTCGAGTTAAACATATCTTCAATGCCAACGGATGATTGTTGACCACCTAAACCTTTAATTACAAATTGTACCACAAAGCCTGAATCAAATTCATTATGGGTTTGATTAAATAAAATTTGTTCATTTATCTTTGAGTTAATATTTCTATGATAAGCAAAGCGTATTGCCCAACAGCAACTTTCATATTGAATACCAGCATAACTTTCAATATTACGACGATTGACTAAATCTTGAGTTAAACGTCCAACAAACTGCCAATCTTTAGTAAGTTCACCACTGGTTAAGAGTGACATTTGTTCAATTTTGTTCCCTGAAACATTGCGAGTATAACGATGACTTACTTGAATAATATGATTATTGGTGTACTGATAATCAATTTTAGTGGCACTTTTTGTGGTGAAATTCTGTTTAGTGTCGTATTGAATATTCCCGCTTAATTGCAATTTGTTGCTTATTTGATAAAAGATATCGCCTGCTAATACGGACTGATTAGTCCTTATTCTTTGTGCATCATCAAAAAATTTATTACTGTTATTTAAATATAAAATTTTACCTAGACTTAAGCGTAATTTCTCTTGATGATCCTTGGTTAACACGCGACTTGTTATGCCCCACGAAAATTGATTTGCCTGCGCTATTCTATCTAAACCGCTAAAACGTCGATCTCTAAATAAGCCATTATAATCATCTTGTAATGCGGTAGTGTCGTAGATACCAATATTACTTTGGTCTTTTTCTGGTATATATAAATATTGTATTTGCGGCTCTAACGTTTGAGTTAAATGATCACCAAAATATTTAATGTCACGGTCTAAATTTATACCGCCATGTAAGCGTATTTTAGGTAAGGTTCGACTAATATTTTTACTTAATAAACTCGTGTTTTTCAAACGGTCTTGCTGGTAATAAGTTTGTAAAATTTTAACGTCTGAATTTAAAAACCAACCAGGATGAGTCATCGGAAGACTAAACCCGGCTTCTACGTGATAACGATTGGCGTTAGGTAAATTTTTATCAGGGCTTTCAAATCGGCTAAATTCAGAATAAATATCAAAACTACTTTGTAAAAATGGTAATAGTTGGAAACTAGAAAACTCTATTTGAGGTAGGGTACGATAGCTTTGAATGTGATCACCAAGTACTTCGAAATCTTGTAGTTTTATTGTCGCTTTCCATGTTTCACTAAAGTAAGACAATTCTCCTACCTGATAAAGATAGGCATCATTTGCACTATAATGTTCGCTTTCTAAGTCAACCAAATAGTTGTCATCACTGATAGTGGTATAATCGGAATAAATACGAAAATTTTCTGAAAAGTTACCAGTGTGTTGAATACGAGCAAGATAGCGTGCGCCATTATTGCTTTGCAAATCAAGATCTTTATTTAAATATTCAATATTAATCGCACCGGATTGTAGCCCTGTAAGATATCGAAACTCGGATAGAACTTGTAAACCGCGTTTAGACATATAACGTGGTGTTATTGTCGCATCCATATTTTCTGAGATATTCCAATAATAGGGTGTTTCTACCTTAAAGCCTGAACGGTTAGATGATCCTAGTTTTGGATATAAAAAGCCGGATTTACGTTGTTCAGTAACCGGAAAAGAAAAATACGGGATATAAAAAACAGGTACACCAAAAAGTTTAAATCTAGCGTTGTATGCTTCGCCTTTATTTTTACGTGTCGATATATATATTTTACTGGCATCAATTAACCAATCAGGCTGTTCTCCTTGGCAAGTAGTAAAAGAAGAGCCACGTAGTGTTAAATCACCTTTCTTACTAATTGATAGCTCGTCGGCACTGCCATGTGCAGGGTTATTAGCAAGCTGGTAAGCCGACTGTGTGAGTAGCGTTGCATTTTTATCGTTATTGGCTGAAATTGATTGTGAAAAAACATCAATATTATCGGATTGATAATGAATGTTTCCTTGTGCATTAAAGCTTGCTTTTAAACGATTAAATTCTAAGTTTTCAGCTGTAATGCGTTGTTTTTTATTAATCATCACAACATTACCTGAAAAGCGTGCAAGTATGTTTTTTTCAATATTTGAAGATTGACTTACGATGGTAATTGCATCTTCATCGGTGATGGCTTTTCGCAAATGTATTTTATTATATGTGGTAACAGGACATGAAAAACCTAAATTTATATTATTAGGACTTATTAAGCTTTGTTCGTTAGTTTTTTTATTTTCTTTTGTTTCAGTTAGCGCTGTTTGTGCAGAGGCGGTTAATGAAAACATTACAGGATAAATACTATAAGAAATTATAAAAAGTAATGAGGAAAATTTTGCTAAAAAGTGCATTTACTATCCGAAAAATAACTAAGAGGTTACTTAGTTTTAGAGAAAATCAATTGAAAAAGTTAGAATATAACGTTAATAATATAGCAATTTTCATTCTCTCGCTAATTGGTTATATTATTATTTGCTGATTTTTATAATTTAACCTCTATTTTGTTAGCTTTATATACGTTGTAAGCAAACTTATTGCTAAAGTGAGACCTTTTTAATAGAAAAAGTTCAATTTCTATCATATTTTAATTAAGAGTATTTATGCGTGTTTGGGGTAAAGTTTTAGGTTTTCTTTTCGGTTTTATGTTAAGTCGAAATATTGTTGGTGCTTTGTTGGGGCTTTGGCTTGGTCATCGCTTTGATCAAGGATTAGGGGTGAATTTTAGTAATTTGTCTGGCTCGTCAGAAGACGATAGCACAAGACAAACGGCCTTTTTTTATAGTACTTTTTCGATAATGGGTTATGTTGCAAAGGCTAATGGGCATGTGTCTCAGCATGAAATTGCTTTTGCTCAAGCCACAATGTCTAAACTGGGTTTAAATGCTGAATTAAAGCAACAAGCGCAAGATGCTTTTAGAGAAGGCAAAATGGCGGGTTTTCCGCTTGATGAACGTTTAAAATCTTTTAAACGTTGTTGTGGCAATCGCCATGATTTACTGTTGATGTTTTTAGAAATTCAAATTCAGCTAGCTTTTGCTGATGGCGAATTAGATCAGGTTGAACGGCAAGCCCTACATCGTATAGCAAAAATTCTCGGTTTCTCTAATCAAGATCTCGATAAATTGTTGGAAATGATTATTGCTGGCGCGCATTTTCATCAGCATTCTGGCTCGGGAGGTTTTGTTGGTAAACAAACATCGTTATCCCAAGTGGAAAATGCCTATAAGGTGTTAGGGGTTAAACAAAGTGCTTCTGCTCCAGAATTGAAAACAGCTTATCGAAAACTGATGTCTCAACATCATCCTGACAAATTGGTTTCGAAGGGATTACCGCCAGAAATGATGGAAATGGCAAAACAAAAAACGCAAGACATTCAAGCGGCGTATGATTTGATCACAACGTATAAAAAAGCGAGCTAATATACTATTAATCGTCTTTTTATAAGACGTTAAAGGTGTAACTAATTAGTGGTATTTTCAGGCAGCTACCAACCGATATTTTTAAGCCAACCATTAATCGCTTTGAGCAAATCAGATAAAGGATAAGCACCGCTTAAAATGTTGTTAAATTGCTGTTGACGATAAAATACTTTGAGCATTTTTTTGCTTTTCGCTTTTCTTATAGGAGCATTGGCACTGACTAATTTATTATCTCTACTTAAGTATAAATCTAAAACTGGTACAGCAATGCTTGCAAGTTTGTCGGAAAAAGCTTGATTGTCGGTTTGGCTTAATAAATGGGCGCTTAATAACACTAAAGCATCGGGTTGTAGATCGGTTTGCTGTTCGTATACATTTACCAATAATGCCGCATTACTACCTTCAGCAACCACTAAAAAAATACCAGGATAATTCATTGCTTTTTCTAATACTTTTTTAATAATCATACTCAGCTTTTGTTGGTATTGATTTAATGTTTTTTGATTTTCTTCCTTTTTTTCTAATAAATTCGCTTTTGCAGAGGGATAATTGTCAGGAATTTTAGGTGACTGTATAGTGATCGTTGTCCAACCTTTACTGGGTAATGTATTACTTAAATAATTGATTGCTTTGGATGAAACTAAGGGTTGTTGCCAGTTAGGTAATAAAATAGCAACGCCTTTAGGGTTTCCTGTGGTTTCTTCATTTACTAAAGTAATAAAGTCTTCGCTACCAGCAAGCATTGGTTTAAGGTTTTTAGTGTTGATAAAGTGATTAATATCGCTTTTAAATTGGCTTTGTAAATCGGGCGGTAAATTTATTTTTTGCGCAGAAGTGCTTTTAGCATCAGATTTGCTTTTTATTTTTGCTTTTGAGTCAGAACTTTTATCTTGTGATGAAGTTTCTTTTACTGGCGTAGAAGTGTCTTTTTTTTGTGCGTTTTCTTGAGGAGCCTGTTCTTGAGCATAACTTGTCATTACAAGTAGCAAAGAAGAAAAACAAAGTAAGAGAAAGAAATAACGCACTTAGTAACCTTTTGTGGATTTATTTTGGAGTGTTCTTATTTTATCGGTAAGAAACAAAATTTCTTAACTTATTTAAACGGACTAACGCTGCTGATTTTTATTGTTTCACCCGTTGTTGGTTGCGCAAAGGTGTGTATTTGTGCATGAAGTTGTAAGCGTGGACTAACGGTTAATGCTTTGTCGTGTGCATATAAACGATCGCCTAAAATAGGATGTCCTAAAGCAAGCATATGCACACGAAGTTGGTGTGAACGCCCTGTTATCGGCGTTAATTCAACTAAGGTGCTATCTTCATCGCGCTGTATTACTTGATACAAAGTTTGTGATTCTTTCCCGTGCTCAAAATCTACTTTCTGCTTTGGTCGATTTGGCCAATCGCAGATCAGTGGCAAGTTTATTTCACCACTGTCTTCTTTTACTAAACCATACACGCGTGCAAGATAGGATTTCTGTGTTTTTCGTTGTTCAAACTGACGACTAATGTTCACATGTGCAGGCTTATTTAAAGCCATTAATACAATGCCTGAAGTTGCCATATCAAGGCGATGAACTATGGTTGCACTCGGTAATACTTTATTTACACGATTTTGTAAACAATCTTGATGTTCAGGTAAACGGCCCGGAACGGTTAATAAACCACTTGGTTTATTTAAGACGACTAAATCGGCATCTTGGTAAATTATCTCGAGATACGGCGTCATTGGTGGTTGATAAATAAAATCAGGATTCGCTGACATAATAATTCTACTTGTTATAATTTTATGTGGTTATGCATATTGTTCAAGGGAGTTAACATATTGCTATTTTTCTCGTCATCCTGATACTGAAGCGAGTTCAGGATGACGAATCTTATATAAACGCCTGGGTAATCTACCGAATCATATAATCTAATGTGCCACAACAATTAAGCGCACCGCTTCAAATTTTAGCTGAGCATTCTCAATATAATGGGTTAATTCTTGTTGTTGTAAAGCAATAAAGTCAATTTCTTCTTGGCGAACACTTGGATTAATTGCTGCTAAGGCGATTAATCGTTGTTCTTCTGCTTGTAAGCTTTGTTGCATGCCAACTAAAGCACGTTGTTGAATAGCCGATATTTTACTCTTGGCATGTTTTTCAGCTTTAGTCACTAAAGGCGCCACTTGTGTACTTAACGCTTTAGTTAATTGTAACGCCATTTGTTTTTTAACTGGAGATAACTGAGTATCTAATACTTTTTCGTTAATTTTATCATCAAGATCGTTACCGTTAGCATCAATTAATACTCTTACCGGTGTTGCTGGCAAATAACGACCAAGTTGTAATTTACTCGGTGCCATTGCTTCTAACGTATATAAACATTCTAAAAAGAAAGTGCCAACAGGAAGAGCAGGGTTTTTTAATAAGCCAATACTGGCATTGCCAATTTCATCGCTTAAGATCAGTTCCATTGATTCGCGAACCATAGGGTGATCCCATGTAAGTAGCTGATAATCTTCACATGCTAAAGCGCTATCGCGATCAAAGGTAATTGTCGTGCCATCTTCGGGTAAATAAGGAAATGAAGCGGCTAACATATGCTCTGTTTGATTTAAGGCGATAGCAAAGTCGGCTTTGTCGTCTTGTGCTATACCAAAAACATCAAATACTTGAAACATAAATTGTGGTAAATGTATTTGTTGATCTTGTGCTTTGATTTCTTCAACGAGTGCTTTTGCACGTCCTTGTCCAGAAGAATGGATTTCAAGTAATTTATCACGACCAGATTCTAGATTAGCTTTAATTTCTAAATGTTTTTGATGGCTATTTTCAATAAACAGTTCGGCTTTTTTACTTGATTCTTGTCCTTGCAATATTAGTGATAGTAAAGTTTCACCAAAGATTTCAAATACTGCGCGACCGGTAATACAAGTATGGGTAAATGCATGTAAACTTTGTTGATACCAGTTAAAAAGTAAGTGTTGTGCTGAATTTTTGAAATAAGGAACATGCAGGTTTATTGTTTGTTTTTGTCCAATACGATCAAGGCGTCCAATACGTTGTTCAAGTAAATCGGGATTTGTTGGCAAATCAAATAAAACTAGATGATGTGCAAATTGAAAGTTTCGGCCTTCACTGCCTATTTCAGAACATAATAAAATTTGTGCACTGTCTTCGCCTTGGGCAAAGTAAGCGGCGGCTTTATCACGATCGAAAATGCTTAAGCCTTCATGAAAAACTGCAGAGCGAATGCCTTGTTTTTCACGTAATGCTTTTTCTAAGTCGATTGCTGTTTGCGCGTGAGCACAAATTACTAACAGTTTTTCTTTGCTGCTTTTATTAACCCCATCTAAGCTATCAGTGGGATTTTTATTTAAGGATTTTATTAGGTTAATTAAATAATCAACGCGGGGATCTATATCTGTCCAATGGCTTGAGTGTGTATCTAAATCAAATAAAATTTCAGGCGTAAATAAATGTTTTATACGTTTTGATTGAGCAAGTTGTTCAACATCGCCACTATTAACAAAGTCATTTATTTGTGCTTGGTATAGTTCTGGTAATGTTAATGGTGTTGCGTGTAATACTCGCTCTGGAAAACCTTTAATTGTGTTGCGGCTGTTTCGAAATAAAATTCTACCGGTACCGTGTCTATCCAATAATTGGCTAAGCAATTGTTGACCAGCAGCACTGTGGACTTCGCCATTGTGAGTAGTCGAATTATCTGCCATGGTGTCATTATTAAAGTCGCGAATTAGCGTGCTAATCTCGCTTTCTTTAAGTAAGGAACTTAGCGTTTGTTGTTGTGTTTTACTGAGAATATTACCAGAGATAATAGCATTAGCGGCATCAGCTACTTGTTGATAATTACTTTCTTCGTCGACAAATGTTTGATAATCAAAAAAACGATCGGCATCAAGCAACTTTAAACGGGCAAAATGTCCTTCGTGACCTAATTGATCGGGGGTTGCTGTTAATAATAAAACCCCTGGTATATTTTGAGCCAATTGTTCAATACATTGGTATTCAATACTTACATCATCCACTTGCCATGCTAAATGGTGGGCTTCATCAACCACCATTAAATCCCAACTTTCGGCTAATAATGCTTTATGCCATTGCGGGTTTTTGCTAATAAAGTCTAAGTTTACTAACACTAATTGTTCACTAGAGAAAGGATTGTTCTGCTCGTCTTCGTTCGCACTTTCGATACAACGGTCGTTGTCAAAAATACTAAAATGGAGGTTAAAGCGGCGTAGCATTTCTACTAACCATTGATGCATTAGTGGCTCAGGTACAATAATTAACACGCGTTGTGCACGCCCTGTTACTAATTGTTGATGAATAATTAGCCCTGCTTCAATCGTTTTTCCTAATCCAACTTCGTCGGCTAATAGCACGCGTGGAGCAAAGCGTTGACCAACTTCTTCAGCAATGTATAACTGATGAGGAATTAAGCTTACTTTCGCTCCAGTTAATCCAGTTAATACTGATTGTTGTTGAGTAAACTGGTGTTGTAAGCAATCTCTGCGTAAACGAAACCAATCTAAGCGATCAGTTTGGCCATTCATTAATCTGTCGTGAGGGTTATTAAATTTAATAAAATGATCAATCAGTACTTCTTTTAAAGAGGCTTGCTCTCCAGTATCTTGACGAGTACCAAAATAGGTTAATAAGTTGTTTTCTTCTTTAACTGTTTCAACCATTAATTGCCAACCATCATGACTGGGAATTTTATCGCCGTTGGTAAACTTAATTCGTGTTAATGGAGCCTCTTTAATTGCATATTTTCGTGAATCACCCGTTGCCGTAAATAAAATGGTGACAAAGCGTGTTTCAACCATCATTACGGTACCTAAACCTTGTTCTGATTCACCATCACTGATCCAACGTTGGCCGGGATGAAATAGCATAAAAAAATCTCCAAAACTTATAACAACAAACTCAAAAACTAAAAAGAAACTGAGTAGTTTCTACTATTAAAAATAGTTGAAAAATAAAAAGGGCGCTATGTTAACCCTAACCAGAGATTAATCATAGCTGGCTTAGCTAAAAAAAACTTATTATGACAACTTTTCTTGCTTGTCAGCAGCCTTATTAAATGCCATGCTAAAGTTAAGCTGTGCATTAAGAATTTGTAAGCACAGTTGATTTTCTTTTCATTGATGCTGGAGAAGCCCTTATGAGTAGAGAAAAAGAATCGTCAAGTTCAAATACCTCGCCTGAAGAAAAAATAATTTATATTCTCGATACCAATATATTATTACACGAACCCTTTGCTTTTTTATCTTTTCAAGAACACGATGTTGTGGTGCCAATGACTGTGTTAGAAGAATTGGATTCAATTAAAGATAGGCGAAAAGATGTAAGTCGTGATGCTCGCGTAGCGATCAGGGCATTAGAAGAAGTTTTAAAAGATGCTAGTCCTGAAGAGATTTTGGCTGGTGTCCCTCTAAGTGGTGCAGGTGAACATCAACCAAGTGGTCGTTTATCTATTTTTAATGATTACACCCTTAAACAAACGGCTAATACACTTTCTTTTAATGAAAATGACAATCGTATTATAAATGCCGCTGTGTATATTCAGCAGCAAAAATCACCGATAAAGGTTGTTTTAGTTACCAAAGATATAAATATGCGTCTAAAAGCGAAAGGGGCAGGGCTTAATCATGTTGAAGATTATCGTACAGATCAGTTAGTCGACGATATACAATTTTTAACCAAAGGTTATCATCAATTTAAAGGTGATTTTTGGCAGCAAATAAAAAGTTGTGAAAGTGAAACTGAAGGGCGTAATACGACCCATTATGTTGAAGGTGCTGAGTTGCCAAGTAGTTTTATAAATGAATATTTGCTTGATGAAACACAAGAGTTTGCCGGTAAAATCATTGGCACAAGTGAAGACAAATTAGCAATACTTGATTTAGGAAGGGAACGCTTATTAGGCAGAAGTGCTTGGGGTATTCATCCAAAAAATATTTATCAAGGCATGGCATTAGACTCATTATTAGATCCAACCATGGATTTAGTTATACTAACAGGTCCTGCGGGATGTGGTAAAACCTTGTTGGCTTTAGCCTGTGCACTTGAGCAAGTAATAGAACGTGGTATTTACGATAAAGTAATTGTTACCCGAAGCACACCAGAAATTGCTGAATCTATCGGTTTTTTACCCGGTACGGAAGAGGAAAAAATGGCACCTTGGCTATCAGCCATTACAGATTCATTAGAAGTATTACACAAACAAGACGAAAACATGAATGGTAGCCTAAGTTACATTATGGAAAAAGCTAACATTCAGTTTAAATCGGTAAACTTTATGCGTGGGCGTAGTATTCAAAATGCTATTGTATTACTTGATGAATGCCAAAACTTAACTGCATCACAATTAAAAACTATCATTACGCGTTGTGGTGAAGGCACTAAATTAATTTGTAGTGGTAATTTAGCACAAATAGACAGTAATTATTTAACCGCATACCCAATTCTTGGGTTGGCAAGTAAGTTGTTACCTCTACATTTTAACTGGTCTGAACAAGGGGTAACAAGAATTCCTAGAAAATCACTCCAATTTACTCTTAAAAGCACAGCTCAAATACATAAGTTGTTACCCCTAATTTCAGCAAATGACAGTTTATATGAAATAAGCCTTTTAAAAGAGGTGGCATAATATGAATTCATTAAACGTATATTTAGCTAATTATTATACGGATAAGCTAAACAAAAGTAAGCAAAGGCGAGAGAAAAATAGAGTTTTATTCAGCAACAAAATACTAAAAGGCAATGATTTAACCAGCAAGAATGCACAAACTAAAATTAAAAATCTTGAGGTAAATCTATAATGAAAAATTCAAACGAAAACCGTAATCCGAGAATCTTAGACACGTCAGCATTAGTACATGATCCAAAATCCCTCCTAGCATATCGCGACGATATTTATATTTGCTTAACGGTATTAGAAGAATTAGACAATTTAAAAGAGCGGTTGGATAAAAGTGTTAGTCAAGATGCTCGTCTTGTTATTAGAATGCTTGAAGATATTATAAACGGTCATTCTAGCGAACAGATGGAAAAGGGTATTGATCTGCCTTCTACGGAAACAGCAAAACGAGGCAAGCTATTTGTTGGCATTGATACTCAGCTAGATTTTGCAAAAGAATTGAAGCACGCTATTGGTAGTGATGCAGATAATCGCATTATTAATTACGCTCTTCATATGCAAAATGAATTAAAACAAGATGTCACGATTGTTAGTCGCGATATAAACATGCGCCTAAAGGCGAGAACGATTGGCGTAGATGCAGAAGATGTTTTAGTTGATAACCAGATTTCTGATATAGATCTTTTATACACGGGCGTTCAGTCATTCACTGGAGACTTATTTGACAGGTGCGAAGAAGAAAAAGATTTTGCAATGAGCGGAAAGTTATATCGATTTAATCGAGATATTTTTAATGATGAAGCGCAACCTAACATGTATTGGTATGATGAAATTGGTCATATTGGAAAAATAAAAGAAGTTAATGACGAGCATGTATTTACGACATTACTTCAAAGAAAGCAGGAAAAAATCTGGGGAATACTACCTAAAAACCCGCGACAAGCAGTAGCTTTAGATCAACTTACAGATCCAGAGTTTGATTTAAATATCATCCTCGGTCCGGCTGGATCAGGAAAAACTTTTTTAGCGGTGGCCGTAGGATTACATCAAGTAATTGAGACTAAGCAATATAAAAAAATAGTCGTTGTACGAAGCCGAGACTTTATGGATGACGATCCTGGCTTTTTACCCGGTGATCTAACAGAAAAATCTTTACCTTTACTGGCTGGAGTTACCGATGCTCTAATATCAATGCATTCGGGTGATGATGCTGATGAAAAGAGCACTCGTGCAACAGTAGAGCATATTATTGATAAAGCAAATATTGAGTTTACATCGATGGCGTATTTCAGAGGTAGATCTATTGATGATGCAGTTTTAATTATAGATGAAGCACAGAATATGACTCGTGCTCAAATGAAG
>Ga0316202_10001707_pt1 | contig 16247 bp, 23 predicted proteins | sample 3monrhotite_MG_FD_204934 | JGI IMG/M metagenome (GOLD analysis project Ga0316202, IMG submission 204934) | Microbial mat bacterial communities from mineral coupon in-situ incubated in ocean water Damariscotta River, Maine, United States -... | ecosystem: Environmental > Aquatic > Marine >... | reverse complement strand
ACCTGCCGTAGCTGAAGCTACACCTTTAGGTTCGTGAAGATCACTACCAGTAAGAGCACTGTGTTGTACGTTAGCCATTGTTTATCCTTTAGCCCCTGCCTCAGTAAAGACATTATATACTATTTTAGCAGAGTTGTCAAGAGAAAAGTTAAGGATGCCCCTAGAAAACTAAGGACATCCTAATAGTTTAAGGTTCGATGTACTCAATAACCAACTTAGCTTCACCTGCGGTAAAGGCCGCAGTGCCGTAGTAGGCTTCGATGTAACAATCGTTATCACCTACAGACAAAGCTGCTCCAACGAGAGCACCATCACAAGCTACTGCTTTTGTTGTGGCGTTAAGAGCCGACAAAGCAACAGCCGCATCAACACCATCAGCATCAATGGTAGAACCATCTTGCTGATAAGCACCAACTGTCAACGTAGCTGAACCACCTGAAGTGAAAGCTGTTGAAATAATTACAGTTGCTGATGTGATGTAAGAGTTTGCAGGGATGAAAGCATCATGGTCTTGAGGTGTTGCAGCACCAGAGGGTAACTCTGTTCCTGTCAAGTTCAATACAAGAGCTTTCTTGTGTCCAGAGAGGACTGTACCTTTTTTTGCGGCTGTTCCTGCCTCACCTGAAGTAAGGATTTCCAAACCGTCTGCGTTTACATAAGACATAAATTATACCCCCTTTATGAGATGGTTGTCTTAGCGACAATTTGAACCATGTTCTCAGGACGGTACAACTTAACACCGTAACGAGCAGTAGTTACAAACTCATGCCGTTGGTTGTCTTTGTTGTAATCGTAATCAACCTCTGGCATCTGACGCCATGCACCCACGAATGGGTTTACAGACTGATCCGCTGAGAAGAACAAGTTGACTTTAGATGCAGAACCTACATCTGTGTCTGTGCTTCCGTTACGTTCTAGGATCGTGTCTGTAGAATTGGAGTCAGGCAAGAAGTTTGAACAATATACGTCGAAACCATATACGTTTGCTACGAAACGCATACCAGTTGCGATACCGTCACGAACTACACCTTCAAAACGTGGGTTGTTTGACACGTTTACAAGGTTTGACAGAGAGTTCAATTGAAACTCTACTGATGGATCAACGATAGCTACCAAATTGCTGTCAGGTACGTGCTGTTTTTTCAGAGCATAACGAGCATACGCAAAGTCTGCGAGTTCGATTACACCTGATGCACCACCTGCGATACGCATGTTGACACCGTTAAGAGAACGGTTACTGTTTGCGTTGCCTGTGTCAGCAGCCGCAAGAGTAGTTGTCTCAAAGTGCTCCATGATTGACCGTTCTTGTTCAGGAACAAAACGAGACATTAGTTCATTAGAATAGAACGTGTCTTGTTCAGCCTTCTTGGTCATGTAGGTAGCAGATGACAAGTATTTGTCAACTGAGAATGTGAAGTTACCTGTGTCGAGTGGACGGTAAGTAACAGCACTGTCTTCTGTATAGTCGTCTACCTGAGCCTGCCCGATAGATGGAATGTTGAAAGTGTTTCCGTCAGGAAAACCATCAAGCATACGCACATACCGTTGTGCCATCATCTCATCACGTAGAATTTCTTTCAATTCTGATGAGTAGACCTGAGCACGTTGCAGGAACGAAGTATTAGATGTGGTCATAGCCATAGTCTAAGTTCCTTTATTATGCACCAAACTTTTCACCAAGACGATCTTTGTCTTGAAACATTTGTTGTTGCGTCTTGGCAGAATAGTACAAGTTACGATTTTCTCTACGGAGTTTTTGATAGTAACTAAAGTCACGTTCCGTAGAGTTTTGCATATTAACACCTTCAGTACGAACCGAACCTTGCACCATAGGGCTAAAGGTTTTTTCTGGTTCACCGATAAGAGAAAAGAAAGCCTGTGGAGATTCAGCAGCAATTTCACGCATACGTTCCATTGACATACCTAGCTCTTTAGCTTTGTTTGCTACCTTGGTTTTTGCCTCAGTACCAAAACTTTTTTCTAGCTCTTGATCGACAAGAGAAAGGTTATTAGCTAGAGCCGTACCTTTTTCTCGTTCTGTAAGTGTCTTTTCAACAAGGCTCTTAAGGTCATCCTCACTAAGACTAGCAGTGGTGTTCTGTGAATTAGTGCTACTATTATTAGAAGGCTCTCCAAGTTTTGCTGTAGTAGGGTCAGCGGCCTGTTCTTGAAGTTGGTCGAGTAAAGTTTTAGAGTAGTCTTGTTTATTAAGTTCTTCTCGCAATTCTGTGAGTTGACTTTCAAGATTTGAAATATAACCATCAGCTTCTAGTTTGCCTTTGGCTAGTACTTCAGGATTACTCCAGTTCTCTCCCTTTGCCTGAACGAGTTTCTGCAAATAAGACTCTTGGGTTTGAGTATCTTCTTGCGTCTGCTCAGTCTGATCTGTCTCTTTGGTTGGAGACTCATCAGTAAATACCATAATTTTATTCCTTATCTAGGTTGATAATGTCTAGCACTTGGGTCAGTGCTCTGTTGTAACCAATCCTATCAGCTTGTTTAAATGCCCATGAGGGGCTATCGTAGTCTGCTGTAGGTGGTGTCTCCTTAAGCATAGGCTCAAGAATTTCTTTGAGGCGGTCTAGACTGTCACGGTTTGACAAGACTGCTTGGCGTACACCAAACTTATCCTCTTTAGATTTACATCTGTTAAACCAAACGGCTTTCATTATTTTTTCTTTTTCTTGCCTTTTTTGATATTAACATCAAAGTAAGACGGAAAAGAATCCCAATAGCTCGTTGACATTGCGTTATGAGTTTTTGGCCCTGTTTTTCTAGGAACCAAATATTCTTTTGAAGACTTAGCGCCACTTCTTACTTTTTGACTTCCCAAAAGACTAGCACTAAATGAAGGGCCATATGTTATCTTTTGATCATATTGTGTCCTACCACTTCTTCCTGAGTAAGTCTTTTTCTTTTTAGTAGCCATCTACTTAGCTTTCTTTTTAACAGGTTTCTTTTTCTTGTCCATTGGTTTTTTAGTTTTATTTTTGTATTCTTGGACTTTACCTTTTTTGTATGGCATCTTACAATCCTTTTTCTGCTGCGATTTCTTGTTCTTCTTCAAACTGTACCTGAGCTTCCATTGCAATCCTCTGTGTTTGCATTTGTTCAGTTACAGCTACATTTTCTGAGAACAGGGTTGGCTCACCAAGTTCATCAGCAAGTATACGAGCAAACTCTTTGCCTGACATATGTGTCGCAATAGATGGATCAGACAGTTTAAGCTGATACAACTGAGTAATGTTTTGTACTCTTTGTGCTCTTTCAGCAAAGTGTCTAGCACCCATAGGAATAATTTTACCGTTAGCCTTAATGTCTTCCTTGGTAATTTCCTCAAAGAAGAATAGACCACTATCCTCATTCAGTACACGTACTGTGTCAGCATAGTCCATGTTCCTACGTGCAGCCTCAAGCATTGAGTTAAGGATTGGCTCAAGGAATACTCTTTCAAAGTGTGCTGTCTTATGTTGAAAGATACGACCTGCGGCTGTCATAAGCTGACCAACCTCAAAGGCTGTCTTCTCACCTGCACTACGGATACCCATAGCTTCCCTTGGAGCACCTGCTAACATTTCCATCTTACCCTCAAGGTTCTGAATCTGGAAGTCAGCGTTAAGTGCTGTTGCATCAGGAGCTAGGTAGCCTACGTCACCCTCTTCACCCATGTAAATACGTGCTGCAGGTTCAAAGTCGAAGTCCTCTACATCACCACGTATTTTAAGAATTGGGTATGCAATCTGATCGAAGACATCAGCCTTAAGGTTTTCTAGGTGGTCAATACGGTACTGCATACCAACCAAGTTATCTAGTGGCCCCATTGCATATAGGTTGTCAGGACGTTCTCTCCAACCTGCGTGGAAGACAGGAGCCTTACCTAACCAACTAGGGTTCTGTTCATTAGACAAAACATATGCTCTGTCAACTACTGTTACCACACGGTTCTTGTGGAAGTCACCTGTGTCACCATCATAGATGTCACCGTAGAACGTAAGGATTTCAACATAGTCTGATTCATAGTACTGTTTAATATCTGAGAAGCCATCAGCTAAGAAACCATGAGCCTTATGTACATCTATGTTTGATCCTGAGTAAGACACACGATTAGACATCATACGGTCAAAGATGCCCTTCATATACTCATTGTCAACAGTCTCATCTATCTTACGTTTAATCTCACCCTTAGTAAGAACTGACCTAATAATCTTAGGTGAGTCAGCAAAGGATGGAGCTAAGGGATTAAAACAAATATCAAATGGAGATATACGTACTAGCTTAGGGCCAACATAGTTTACTGCACGTTCACCGTCTTCGTACTCAGTATAATCTCTGACAAAATCAACAGTAGCAAAACAATTACCATACTGGATGTAGTCATTAATTAGTCGGCTAGTTGTATTCTCAAAGTCTGACTGACGAACTTTGTTTTCCATGTAAGCCTGAATAACATCACGTTTGTTTTTGATGTCTGACTCTTGATCATTAGCTTCAAACCTAAACCAACGTTTCTGAGGAAACAAAGCTGAGAAATAATTAGCATGAAGGTTATCAGAAATTTGTGTTAGCTTAGGTGTGGTTGTACTATTAGTCCAAGGTAGTTTATTATTGGAAGTAGTACGAGTGTCAGTAGCATATAGATAGTTACGTAGTTCTTTCCACTCTTCAATTTTTTGTTGACGAGAGTTATTCCACGTAGTCCAACGATCAGCAATATCTGAGGCTATTGCGTGAGGTTCGATAAGTGTGTCAAGGTCAATCGTTGTTCCAGACATTAGAAGGAAACTCCACCAAATCTTTGATTAAACTGTACTATGTTATCTGTGTTTCTACGTACAGTGCGAGAGGGTTTTACTGCCATGTCCACCACAGATGCTAAGGCATCAATCACATCGTCGTGTGGTGGGTTACGAGAAGATAGTTCTTCTTCAAGTACTTGAGTATTGCCGCCTCTGTAGTGCCATATAGCCATGTTATCGTAACGAGGTTCTAAGATAGAGGATATACGTTCTTGCTTATTACCTTGGTTTTTGTTAGGTCTGTACTCATCTATACTAATAGATAAGCCATGTTGTTTGATTAGTTCTTTTAGTTGTTTAACAATAGCTACCTGAGCTACCGTTGTTTCAGCCCTTAGTTTACGGAATGACCACTTAGTCGATAGATGAAGTATGTGCTCAAAGTATTCAGTAATCCTGTCCGTCCTAAACCTGTCAATATCTAAGACATATATATTATTGTCAGCATCTATTCCTACGACAACAATAGCTGTGTAGTCGGCTCTCTTAGACAAACTAAATGCGAAGTCAACTGCTGCATATACGTTTAGTTTCTCATCCCTAAAGTACCAGTAACCATTCTCCTGACGTAGGTGTTTCCTATCGAAGTACTGAAACTTTTCTTTACCTACAGGAACATTGTCAGGGTCAGATGGATCGTTGTAATACTGTGCTCGGTACTGACCTTTATCCAAGTACTTGCCTCGTTTTTTAGCAAGAATTGAAATATCGAACCCAAACCATTTTCCATCTTTACGTTGCTGTCGAGGCCAAAGGAACTCCCCTGTTCCATCACCTCTGTCTTCTACTGGTTGCTCAAAGGTTTCGTAAATACTTTCTTCACCTATTTGATTACCGTCTTTATCAAAGACTTCTTCAACCATTTGTTGAAGCTCTTGGTACAAATCAGATGGGTGATACCTTGTACCTACGACCCACTCTTTGGCTTCAGCACCTTCAATAGACGAGAGAAGAGAGTATTGACTTTTAACTTTATTGCGTCCTTCACCTGTGTAAGCATTTTCATACACCACGACATCATCCAAGACAGCGATGTCACAATGTAAGCCTGTAAGCGAAGTAGTAAGCCCACCAGTAAAGATCGAAGGGTCACGAACATTTTCTTTCTCCCTAAGTGGATGATCAAGCATTATCTCTGATCCTGTCCACTTTTTTCTTTTACCTTCCTCTTCGTGTACATGGTCAGGCCAGTACATACGATATATCTTAGAGGTTAGTATATTTTTAATAAACCCTAATTGTTTTTCAGCTAGGTTGGCTGTAGCTGATATATAAAGTATTCTAAGTGTTGGGTCTTTAGTTAGTTCCCAAGCTACCCTGTAAGCTACTAGTCTTGACTTACCGTGATCCCTTGGAAACAAAAGAAGTTGGAAGGGTTTAGCATCTTGTCTTGTCCACCACTCACAGACATCTTCGTGACATTGCCCAAGTACTTGTTCAGGAGCTACCAGATTAATAAAAGTAACTAAACTGTTTTCAGCAGCAGTTTTTATTTGTTCTCTGATAGCCACTTAATTTATTGCTCCGTATCCCTGTTTGCCATCTTTTCCACTGAGTGTCTTATAGCTTTAATGTTTTCATCCATACGACCAAGTGTGACAGCTTGACTTTGAACAACGGCTTCTAAGGCTTCTATTCTTGTTTCATGTTTAATTAAATCTTTTTTATTATTTTCTATAGAATTATCTAGACTAGAAACATACCAGACTAAGGCTATTGTTTGACCAATGATAGCTAAGATAAAACTAATAGGTATTGATTTAGTCATAGTCCAACTGCCTTCACTTAGTGTACTCTTCGCCATGATGTGCCTTCCTTGTAGTAGACCTTTTCAGGTTCTACCCAAGAACCTTCGTATTTAGCATAAGGATCAAATACTTTCCATACACCCTGTTCTTTAATATAAGCTGTCGATGAGAATAGAATAAAGGTTGGTTGAGATGTTATAGAAGTTACACCTGAACTAGTAAGTTCAAGGGTAATTCTAACATTACTGTCTTCGGTAACTCTTGTATTACCGTCCTCAGTTATTCTTGTAATTTGTGTATCTGTACCACCAAACTCAGCGTAAACAACCTTTGACCCTGTTGCGGATACTGTAGCACTTCCAGTTAAAGAGGATTCGGCAGGAATTAAATTACCAAGTACTGTACCTTGAGCCTCTAAAGAACCTGCTGCCGACAAAGAACTGGCAGCTTCTTTTATAAGGCTACCTAAAGAAACTACATTTCCTGTAGAACTTAAGGCACTTAGTCCTTGTTGTATTTTAGTAGCTTCGGCTGAAAAAGAGCCTGTGCTAGTTAAACTTAAAGCTAAAGGTTGTGTAAGTGTAGCCTGAGAAGAAAGGCTTGAAGAACTTGCTAAAGCAGATATTGCTTGTTGAGTAAGTGTTCCTTCAGAAGTTAAACCAGAAGATGCACTTAGAGAAGAAACACCTACATGACTTGCTGTAGTTTCTGCTGAAGCAGCTAAAGTTCCTGTAGAACTTAAAGTACTTTCTGCTTGTTGAGTCTTTAATCCTACAGCAGCTAAAGTTCCTGTAGAACTTAAAGAACTTAAAGCCTGTTGAGACTTTAATCCTATAGCAGCTAAAGTTCCTGTAGAACTTAAAACACTTACAGAAGGCTGTACTCTTATACCTACAGCAGCTAAAGTTCCTGTAGCTGTTAAAGCAGATGTAGCGTTGTGTAGTGCAACTCCTGTAAAATTTTCAGTTACCCTTGTATCACCATTCTCAAGGATACGGCTATCTGATGCTTCTGTAATCCGATACCCATCGACAGAAGAACTAGCTGCACCTGTTGACCCTAGTGGGCCAGAAGATAAGGGTGAAAAGCCTAACATAGGAGTCTACTATTCTCCTAGTAGGGTAGCCAAATTCAGTGCTTTAAGTTCATCAGGTGTGCTTGCTCCTGCGATACGACTGTCAATCGTGATGTCACGTAAGGTTGCCTTCTGTGTAGCAATAGCATCTGCACCTGAACCAGACTCAAGAGCCTTCATGTAAGACACATCTAATGCCTCTAAGCGTGGCTTGCGTTCAGCCCGTAGTTTGTCCTTATGGATGTTTTTAGCTGCTGTCATATCTACTGTAATGGCACTGCCTGTAAACTGCCAAGCCCCACGGAAGGTACGATCTGATGGGACAGTAAGAGATGCTGCATCACGAACATCTCCGTTGATGTTAATATAAGTTGTAGTCATGCTGCAATCCTCTCGTCAACTTCTTGATTGATCTTCCAAGCACTTCTAAATGACCTATTACTTGGAATTAATTCGACAGGTACAATCTTCATAATTGTTCTGTTTCCTTTGTAGTCTCGCCATACAGAGGGACAGATGTCTTTCATAATAAGATATTCAATGGCTTCTTCTTCTGACATAGGGTCAATGGGTTCTGCGTATGGGTGTTCCTTTGGCTGTCCGTCTGGCACAAGTCTGTCACGCTGATAGGTGTCGATAGGTGGTAGGATGTTACCCTCTAATGCACAGGCTAACCAATTCGGATCAGGGCATAACACTTTGGCAGGGGCTTCTGGATCAGCAGGGTCTTCAAACGCCACCCGATATTTGCTCTGCACTGGCTTAAGGCGGCTCTTAGCTTCTGTTAATCTATCCCAGAGATGCCTCATGCTAATTTTCCGTGTGCGTTAAATGCTGCATAAGGATAATCTAGTAAGCCAGATGCTGTTGGGCCTGAATAAACTGTAATCAATCTAGCGCTGCTTGCTGTTACAGCACTGTTTTCTCTAGGCTGAACATTATAGGTGTAAGTTGTTACAGCGGAACTATGGGCAAAATGACCGCCGATTTGGTAATCACCATCGACAAAATTGCTAGTGTAAGAAAAGGTATAATCCCCGACATCATTGTCAAGAAAACCACTAACTCCGTGGCTGTCACGAACAGCAGCAGTGCCTGTTCCATCCCAACAACACCAAGCCTTAGCTGACCCTAAATTTGTATTAGTAAACTGTGTCTGTATGTTACTTGTGACACCATCCAGATGGTTTAATTCAGCAGCAGTAGAGGTAACTCCATCTAGAATATTTAACTCTGCTGCAGTAGACGTTACACCGTCTAAAATATTTAGCTCTGCAGTTGTTGCAGTAACACCATCCATAATACTGAGTTCAGCGGCTGTAACAGATGTATCACTTAGGTCAGCCGTAACAATATTACCCCTGACAAATGTACTGATCTGTGTACCTGTGACTTTTTTAGACGTCCCTGCCTCATTGATCTCGAACTCATTAGCTGCGGCTGCTGCAGAGGCTGCTGTGAGTTCTGATAGTTTTACATTAGCCATAATGTTGCCTTTTTAACCTTGCATTTTGTCGTAATAAGTTGAAACTTGGGAAGTTACTTCATCACTTGTCATATTCACCATGTCACCTCCGTCATCTTTTTGTAGAGGATAACGACCATGAATGTTTAAAACACGAGTAGTTAAGGCAGCTTTATCTAAGACTAAAACTGTGTCAGGTATTTTGAATTTACGTGGGGCATCGGGTGTCCAACCAACCATTGTATAGTTATCAGGGTCACGATACATACCACCGTCCTTCACCCAAGAAGGAATAACGCTGCCTCTTTCACCCGCATCTAGCTTATACTCAATAATCATTTGACCTCCAATTTCAGCATATATTCCTCGTTCACGAAATCAGATTTGCCAAATATTCGTTCAGCCGTTTTATCTGCGTTAGCACAATACTTGTCAGCCATTTGATCTAAGAAATCCTCAAGGTCATTGGAGTGCGGTAGATCATGGTTGGCTATTCTACTAGCTGTGTGTTGGATGTAGCCCGACACTTCCGTCAGCCCAACTTGCGGGTGAACGCCGTATTGACACATATACTCTATGGTAGCTGTAGAGGCACGACTGCCGTCCATAAGGTTTCGATACATTAGCTCAAATCCACGCCTCACATGGTGACGTTTTTCTTCTGCTTCAAATGTTGTTTCATCCCACTCGTCGATGCCGTGATTGGCTTTGATATTGTCATAAGCGTCAATCATTGTGGCGATGTCTTTGATGCTGCCGTTTATTTTGTTTTCCATTTGGACAGTCGCATGACGGGCATGTCGCAGCTTGGCCTCAGATACCGCATCATCTTTGCCCTCTAGCTCCATAATTTCTTCACGCAATTCTGCGTGTTTAACTTGGCTTTCTGAAAGGGCTAGTTTTCTCTTTTCCACTTCAGCCGTGATCTGACGCAACATCCGCATAGGGCTGTGACCGTTCAGCATTGTGAGGGTCATCATGTTAATCGTTGTCTGGCTGTTCTGCCTGTCAAAAGCCCTAGTTGCTTTATCAATTTCTGGAAGCCGTTCAGCCACCTTAGCTGCCGCAACTTGGTTAATGTTTTCTCCTGCCTCAATTGGGAGGCTAAACAAGATTGGCTTTGTTACGACTTGGCTCATTATGATGCAGCCCCCGATGTGGCCCCCAAGTGACCCCCTACAGCCGCAGTTGTTGTTAGATCACCGAAGTCAGCCGCATTTGCAGTTGTTTGTATCGTGACAAAATCCATTCGATTTGAGGCAACGTCATGATCGACTACACCAAGGCTGATCACGGCTCTCGTTGCGTTGCTGCAAGCCGCTGTGCCTTTGCTAACGATTGTAAGGTTACCAAAGTCGGCTGCATTACCAGTTGTTTGAATTGTGATATATTGAAGCACGTTTGTATTATTACCGCCGCAGAATAAACCTCTAGTTGTATCACTGCAAGCACCTAATTTCTGATTTACTGCAAGCAAATCACCGAAGTCTGTGGCGTTAGAGGGGGTGTCTACTGTCACATACTGAAGGACATTTAAATTACCGCCAGAAAAGCCCCCGCCAATAACCCCTCTGGTTGCATCTGACAGCGCAGCCATCATATAAGTATTTGCTAGAGTATCCCCAAAATCGGTCGCATTGCCAGTGCTTGCTATCGTGATGTAGTCAATAGTATTTACTGTAGCGCCGCCACCTGCAAATACAGCGTAAGTCCCATTTGATAGTGCGGCGGGATTACGACCCACAGTGAGGTCTCCAAAGTCAGTTGAGTTGGAAGGTGTCGCAGTAGTGTAATAGTCAATTGTTGTCGGGTTTCCAAAGCCGCTGACCCATCCAACCCCTCCAAAAACAGCACGAGTTCCATTGGATGCAAGGCCGGCATTTCCTCTGCCTGCTGATGACATATTCCCGAAATCTGTAGCGTTGCCAGCAGTTGTTATATCATAATGATCAATACGATCATCTGACGTACTAAAGCCCGCCGTAAGACCCCTATCACCATACCAGACAGCAGAGGATGATGCCCCGCCTGTGCCACCGAGTTCAGTGCCGTTTAGCTTCACCTTACCGCTGTCAGTGGTGATGTCATTGGTCTGGTGATTAATGTGCAAAGCCATTGTTTATACCGCCGTTGATCCGTCCATTTGCGTCATTGCCCAAGAATAACATTTATCCAAGAATGTAGAGCCTGATGCTGAGTTGATGGTATCCAAAGGACAATTCAAGCGAAGGAAATTCACCTCTCTGGTATCATCCGTGGGGGTTGCTGTCGCATATCCGCTTAGGTCAATCATCACGCTGAACTTTGGGTCTGACCCACGTTGACGGCTGATTTGAGCTGTAACGATGCGGTAGTAAGCGTTGCTGAAAGCAATACCGTACTTTGAAGCACCTTCTTCTATTGTATGTTGAATAGCCATTTGGATGCTCCTCTACGCATAAGTAACTTCTGAGGTGTGGATTGAGGCGACCCAACGAATGTTCGTTGATGCTGCGCCAGTAGCCTCAATCTTGAGACAACCATTTGTTGTGTCAGCGGATAAAGCCATGCCCCAAGACGGTGTGTTGTCTAAGACAGTTGTTGCTGAGTTGACTAGGACAGTTGTGCCTGCTGAACCTTCCCTGCGGATCAATCCTTCTACCTTCCATGCAGCACAAGCTGTACCATCGCCAGCTTTTTGTCTTGCGACGATAGTGCCGTGGAAAGCGTAAACTGAATTGTTGGGAAGAACGATTTGGTTCGTCGCATTGGGTGTCCAGACGGCTGAGTTTAAGGCAATAGGTGTTGCACTAGTAGTTGTGTACCCTAGTACATAGTGTGCACCCTGCTGATTGTTCCAGTAAATTCCAGTGGCGTGCTTGCCTTGAATACCATGCGTATCTCCATAGTAGCCCTTGGCGGTGCTATTAGTCCCATCAGCGGTGTTTGAAACACCACCAATTACTGTTGCCCCACTTCCCGATGCGGTATTAGATGCGCCACCAAGCACCGCAGAATTTGGCCCAGAACTTGTGACGGTATTCCCAAGCGCCAGAGAATTGCTATTCGTGCTTTTAGCTAGATCGCCTATCGCAATGGCATTGGCTGATTTAGCTCCATAAGTGCTACTGTTTGTCCCTATCACTGCGGCAAAAGCATCAGTCGCTTCGACAAAACTCGTCCCTAAGGCTACCCCTGATGTTCCTGCGTTGACCTTCGCATTGTCTCCGATTGCGATGGCTTGGGATGCCCCAGATGTCACATGGGCTTGCACACCAATTGCAACCGACATAGCCCCTTCGACTTTGGCAAGGTATCCCATCGCCACGCTGTCTGAGGCGCTGACCACTACACTACCGCCAATACCCACACTGTCATTTCCAGTCACATTTGGCGCTGTGTCATTTGAATAGTTTTCTTTGACGAGAGTGAGGCCAATATCAGCCGCAGCAGCAGTGATAAACACAACAGCATTGCCTGATAGGTTTAACAAGCTGCCCGTACTGCTTTCGCCAAGTGTGCGGGTAAGAGTAGTCCCAGAGGCCGTGTAGGTTCCAGAACTTAGCTCCCAAGCATCACCATCTTCAATGACAAATCTTACGACGTCAGAATTACTCACGCCAGCATCTGCGAAGCTCTGATACCCATCTGAAGCAGAACCCAGAGTAATCGTTCCAGTACCGCTTGTACTGGTAGTCATCTTGGCTCTGTTGACTAGCTTAACCATAAGGTACTCTTTCTATTAAGCTAGAGTTAAGTCAATAGCTCCTACGGCAAACTGAAGGCTGTCACCATCAGCTACTGTCTTAGAAGACGAAAGTGCTCCATGCCAGAGAAGGTTTCCTGATGAACTTGCATCGAAGATTCCTATGTGGGTGACTGTTCCAAAAGACCCACCTGAAGCTGTAAAGGTTTCAACTGCTTCATTGGATGTTGTACCACCTGTTCCTGAAGCTGAAGCCCAAGTACAGGCTTGACGAGCATACCCATTACCTGAAACTTCGGTTCCTCCTCCTGTATCGTTTGGAGCCGATGTAAATAAAGCTATGTGCCATGAGGTCGGGTGAGATGTTTCACCTTCGCCTCTCATAAGCCAATTAAGTACTAAGTTTTCTGCGTAGTCTGAAAGTGCAGCCATTGTTTCGTTCCTTTGTTTTTCCTACTTATGATGAGACTTTAAACCAGACATCACCATCGTTTCCTCCTGATGGTGCTGATGTACTGACAGTTACTGTATCTAGTAGGTTAAGTATGTTATTCCCATTTACGTATACACCACTAACATTAAGCAGATCATTGCCGTTTAGGTCAAAGTCTGCTGTCATAGTATTAGGTGTGCTTCCATCTAATGAAACGACATTATTAAACCCATTTCGTAAAGATTCAAAATTTTCATTAAGTGTTGTTGTGGAGGCATAACCTGATGCGATAGTTGTTACTGATGGTGTCTTAGCCATACTTAGTTTACCTTGATCCCTAACCTGTTAGCATCCTCAGACAATAACATGAGTGCCTGTCTGTCTAGTTCTTTCTCTTCTTTTTCTTTTAATTTCTGTTTAGCTTTAGAAGCTGCTTCTTTATCTAGCCAACCCTTTTCCAGTAATAGTTTGGCTGCTGAGAAGGAACTACGTCCACCCTCTTTCATCTCTTGTGCTATAGCTTTAATTGCCTCTGACTTAACCTTAACTTCAGCTTCTGCTCTCCACTTAGCTATGTGGGGTTTAAGGTAAGGAGACCTGTTCATGGCTTGCCAACAGTCCCATGAACCAAATACTGTCATAGCAAACTCATACTCAGTTGGATCACTTGGAACCATTGATACGTAGAGTTGCTGAAGGGATAGCATTGGCTGACCCCTGACTTCTATGTCTCGTTCTTTCAATGTGAATAGTGACTCAGATGGATCATCGTAGGATAACTCATAGAATAGGCTTTTGGTTCTTGGCTTACCGTTAGCACTTTTGATCTGACTTAGGGAGAACATCATGGTTCATGTCACCTTTATATTATATATAAGAACGAATCATAACCATAAGTATATCATAGATTTAACCTTGTGTCAACCCCTAAAGTGACAATATACAAATAAATTATTATTTTAATTATTATGTCTTGACAGAGGTGCTAAAGTATGGTATAATAGCTTTAGTAGCTTCGGGGAGTATATACCTATAGTACTATTTAAGTAATATTATTAATAGTTATCTTACTTAAGACAAGTCCAGATCCACCTATGTATGGTTGTGCAGCACACCTTGGTTAATTCCTTGGTGTGCTTTATTTTTTACATCTAGGAAATTTTTGTGAGAAAATGTTTAGACGCATTGTACATACACAAGGATACCCCCGACCCCCATGCCCACCCTCTTGTGATCACAAATGTAACTGCCCCACACCCTTTTGTGATCACAAATGCACACCTTGGTTTGCTTGGCTCTCTTTTGTGATCACATAAGGTATTTTCTATGGGAAATGTGATCACATAAGCCCCCACAAGCTAGAACCCTTTGATATCATTGCACATTCTACGTTATCACCTTGGTTTGTTCCTTGGTGTTCCTTAGCTGTTCTTATTAATGTCTTTTCTAGTCCTGCTGATAGGAACAAACAGGCAACACAAATGAGAACAAACAGTGAAATAGCCCTGACACTCAATATTAGCCCCACTGAGTAGGGGTAACGGTTTTCCTAGTGGTCTGATACAAAAAATCCATTTAGTACCAATGCCCCATTTTGATTATCCTTTTGTTTCTACTGGCTATACTTAATGATAGATTGACAGATTTCAGAATGTCCATACAATTGAGGGCAAGGCAAAACACAAACAAACAAAGGAAAGATCAAATGCAATATTATGAATTCTGTTTTGAAGGTGAATGTGGTCTAGAAATGGGTGAGATAGAAGCTAAGAATTTAGCTCAAGCAACCAAGCTGCTTAAGGAGCAGTTCCCCGATGACATAGGGGCCGATGGATGTTGGACAAATCAGAATGGAGATGAATTTCCTATCAATTGGTGACATTCTCTTTTGGCCCTGCCATGTGCAGGGTCACGATGGAACGTTAACCCTAACCCGAAAGGAAAAAACAAAATGCAAACAATAGATACACAAAACCACTACGAATTAGGCGACATTCAAAAACGCCTAAAAGAAAAAGCAAAAGAATATAATTTGCACGATACCGCATGGATGGAAGCCTATCAAAATGCTGAATATACGGCAGTGGAAACAAACAACTTTGAAGAATATATAAAAGAGGGATGGGCATGGATAGATATTTTTGAAAGAATTGCATTTGATAGTTTGGATGATAGTTTTTTTCATGAAATTTAACCCTTGACATTCTTTTTTGTATCCCTCAAGCTAGGGGTACAAGATGGAAAGTCAAATCAGCAAGCCGAGCCTAGAGCCATGACGTTTGCCTTGACCTATACAAGCTCTGCAGGTGTAATCAAGTCCTGCATTGGCAAGGTGTGACATATAAGCCACCAAGTCAGACACTAAAAGAAAGTGCTTGACACACTCTAAACAGTCTGACAAGATAAGACACAAGCCCTAGTGAATGGATGTTCACAAGCTGACAAAACGAGCCACGTAATGAATGGCATAGTGAAGAAACCCGATAGACCTAGTACGTCTTTGAGCAAGGGCAGATAGCACACGATTGTTGGATGCAAAGCCCAACTCAAGAACGGTAAAATACATCAATCCGTCTACAAGGTGTCTAGGTGTATTTCTTGGACACGATAGCAGCTAACATGGGCCAACCTATGCTTTGCTTCAAGGCAATGGGTTGCTGTTGTGTCTTACTAAATACAGTTATCGGGAGGCCGTTGGTACGGATAGTCTTGACTAGGGCAAAACAGTCAAGAGCCTATTTGTCTAGGTGATCAGGTTCAATTCCTGACCTCCTGCAGGATTCAAAAGAGGTGACACAATGTACACATACACAATCAATGTATCAAGGAAATACCTAAGAAGCCTAAGCGATCATGGGTATAGTCACTATTTCCGTATTGAAACTGATCTAATAAAAGATGAATTAAAGGGCTTGACAAGTGAACTAAGTCTGATCTATCCTGATCCTGACTACAAAATAACTGTCTACCGAAACACAAGAACATCGCAGGAAGTGGAAATATAAAATGAAACTGAAACAAATTGGCTCAAACATGACAGAAATG
>Ga0316202_10001706_pt1 | contig 16248 bp, 14 predicted proteins | sample 3monrhotite_MG_FD_204934 | JGI IMG/M metagenome (GOLD analysis project Ga0316202, IMG submission 204934) | Microbial mat bacterial communities from mineral coupon in-situ incubated in ocean water Damariscotta River, Maine, United States -... | ecosystem: Environmental > Aquatic > Marine >... | reverse complement strand
AATTAATCAAGCTATTGTTGTTTTTTAGCGCATCGCCCGTATATTTTTCCATTACCAACATCAACTTTACATAGTCTGTCTTATTATCTTCCATCCAATATGAATCAACAATCTCTCCTTTGTACTTCAGTTTGAATACATTTGTTTCGGGGTATTCGTCAAAGGTTGATACTGTCACATAATATTGGTTTTGACATATTCCGTGAGTTTCAATGAAACAATCGTTTTCATAAACAGGCATTTCATACAAACGTACAAATAAATCTATTTCATGGGCAGCGGTATTCGGGTTTGTTTCAATCAATTTTCCTAACGCTAATACACTACCCAAATTTATAGCTTCAACATTTTTAGTGGGTATGTTTGCACAAGAAGACATCATGATCGATGCGATAACTAATAGTGGACTGATTATTGAACTGGATAAATAACGCATATCTAATTCACTGACATATGTCTGTGATCGCCATGACCAGAAACTTGGGCCGGTTTGCCCAGTTTCTTCTTGAAATAAGGTCCAAAGTTCTCCCTACGATGCGGGTATTTTTCAAATTCATTTTGAATCGCATTGGTTATAGCTTTAACTGTTGAATCAGTCTTATAAAACTCTGACATCCTCATTCCATTGACTCTGGAAACATCCACAGCTTTACCTGTACCTTGAACATGCCGACTTGGAAGTTTGTGTTGATCGTTGGCTGATGATATATAAATTTTGCTAAGTGTTTTTCCTTTAACAATATTCTTTCTAATCACCAGCTTTAAAGCATCAATGATCTTTTGATCTACGCTTTTATTCACAGATGGTGAAAATTCAACGGCAACTCCATTTATGGTGCCTGATATATCTGGCATATTTCCTCCCTGTTTAAGCATTCAGTATTACTGACCAGTACCTACCTTACGCTGCCGTAACGCTTCAAACAAACAAACACCAGTAGCCACCGAAACGTTAAGGCTTTCCACCGTTCCTGCCATGGGGATATTCACCAGAAAATCACAGTGTTCTTTGGACAGTCGTCGTAACCCTTGACCCTCTGCGCCCATAACAATGGCTAGAGGACCTTTAAGATCGGTATCGTACACAGTCTGTTCCGCATAGCCATCCAATCCCACTAGCCAGATACCACGCGCTTTCAAGTCTCGCAGGCAACGGGCAAGATTGGTGACTTGCACAAAGGGCACCGTTTGCGCTGCGCCGCTGGCGACTTTGATCACCGTGGGTGTTAACGAAGCGGCACGGTCTTTGGGAGCAATAACTGCCTGCACTCCAGCGGCATCAGCACTGCGCAGGCAGGCTCCGAGGTTATGCGGATCAGTTACACCGTCGAGAATTAACAGGAAGGGTGGTTCAGAAATCGTATCCAGTAACACATCCAGCTCGGCATCAGAATACACTCTAGGTGCAGCTGCCTGTGCCACGACACCTTGATGTCGGCCATTCGGCACCAACGTTTCCAGCTTGCGTTTATCCACTGCATGCACAGTGACACTGGCTTCCCTGGCTAGCTGAAGGATACTGGCAATACGCTGATCGTGGCGTTTGCTATCCACCCATAGCTCCGACACGTCGCTCGATGTCCGCTCCAAAGCTGTCTGTACGGCGTGCAGGCCGTAAAGATAGTCGCTCATTCGCCGCTGGGTTTAGGCTTGCGGCGGCGACGGCGTTTTTTCTTCACCGTGCCTTGCGCATCATCCGGCTGACTTTTAGCTGCTGGTTGATTGCTCTCTTTCTTTTTTGGTGCCTTTTTCTTGATCGCTTTTTTCTTGCTGACCTTCTTTTTGACGATCTTTTTTTCCGCTTTTTCAGCAGATTTTTTACGGCTCCGTTTAGCGCCTTTTTTACCCACCTTCTTTTTTCCATCACGAGCTGGCCGCTCGCTGGGCAACGATGCTCCTTCATCATCGAGCATTTCAAAGTCGATCTTTTTGTCGTCCAGATCCACTCGCACGACTTTCACTCGCACCTTGCCGCCTAGCTGGTAGGATTTACGACTGTGCTCACCAGTGAGTGTGTGCTTGGCCGCATCGAAGTGGTAATAATCGTTGCGCAACGAAGTAATATGTACCAGCCCTTCGACGTAAATATCTGCCAACTCCACAAACAATCCAAAACCCAGCACCGAGGTAACGATACCGTCAAAATCTTCACCCACCTTGTCCATCATGTACTCACACTTGAGCCAATCAGTGACATCCCGGGTAGCCTCATCGGCACGACGCTCTGTCATCGAACAACTTTCGCCCAGTCTTTGCATATCAGTCATGCTGTAATGGAAAGTTTTGGCCGGACCACTACCCACCAGTTTTTTCAGCGCACTGGTTACCCGTGCCATACCGGATTTCTTTTTCGCCCCGCCGGAACGCAACACATGACGAATGGCACGGTGTACCAGCAAATCAGGATAACGACGGATAGGTGAGGTAAAGTGTGCGTATTCCGCCAACGACAATCCAAAATGACCCTTGTTTTCAGGACTGTATACAGCCTGTTTGAGGCTGCGCAGCATCACTGTCTGAATCAGGTGAGCATCTGGGCGTTCGCGCACTTCGGCCAGCAATTTGGAATAGTTTTGCGCTTCAGGTGTGTCCCCACCGGGCAGATTCAGGCCCAGTTCGGACAGAAAGGCCCGCAGATCCGTGAGTTTATCTTCCTTGGGCGGTTCATGAACACGGTAGAGTGTGGGCATGCCGTTGGCGGCAAGAAATTTGGCCGCCTCCACATTCGCGGCAATCATGCACTCTTCGATCATCTTGTGCGCGTCATTGCGCACCAGCGGTACAATGCGATCAATTTTTTTGCCTTCACCAAAAACAATCGTGGTCTCCGTAGTTTCAAATTCAATCGCGCCACGACGTTTGCGCCGACGATCAAAAACACTATACAGCTTGTGCAAGTTTTGCAGGTGCGGCAACTGGGCTCCGTATTCTTCGCACAAAGCTTTATCACCATCCAACATAGCCGCTACCTGATCGTAGGTAAGTCGTGCGTGAGAGCGCATCAAACCTTCGAAGAAACGATGGCTTTTTACCTTACCGCCGCTGCCAACGATCATCTCGCAAACCATGCATAGGCGATCCACTTTCGGATTAATGGAGCACAGGCCGTTGGACAACACCTCCGGCAGCATGGGGATCACCCGGCCAGGAAAATAGACGGAATTGCCACGTTCGATGGCCTCTTTATCCAGCGCAGAATCCACCTCCACATAATGTGAAACGTCAGCAATGGCGACCAACAAACGCCAATCCTTACCCTGTGGCTCACAATACACAGCGTCATCGAAATCACGCGCATCCGCGCCGTCAATAGTCACCAGCGGCAAGTCACGAATATCTTCACGCCCCTGCTTTGCAGACTCCGGCACTTCGGATTTAAGCGACGCAATCTCGTCATCCACCGCCTCCGGCCACTCATGTGGTAACTCGTGGGAACGTAGTGCGATATCGATTTCCATGCCTGGCGCCATGTGGTCGCCCAGCGTCTCGATAATGCGGCCCATGGGCTGACGGCGGCGGCTGGGCTGCTGCACCAGCTCCAGCAGCACAATCTGACCATGTTCGGCAGCACCGACATTCTCCGGCAATACCGCGATATCATGCACGATGCGTTTGTTGTCGGGAATCACGAAGGCCAGACCATTGTCGAGCTGAAAACGGCCCACCACCTGGTGAGTATTACGCTCCAGCACCTCCACCACAGCGCCTTCACGGCGGCCACGGCGATCAATACCGGAAACATGCGCCACCACACGGTCACGATGCATCAGTGCGCGCATCTCCCGTGCCGACATAAACAAATCATCACTACCGTCATCAGGCACCAGAAAACCAAAGCCATCCGGGTGAGCCTGAATGCGGCCACGCACCAGATCCATCTTGTCCAGCGGGCCGTAACCATTGCGACGATTACGCACCACCTGACCGTCACGCTCCATAGCACGCAAACGGCGAGTCAGGGCGATAGATTGATCTTCCTCATGAAGATCCAGCACCTCGGCCAACTGCTCCCAGGTCATAGGCTCATCGGCCGCGGTCAAGGTTTCGAGAATCAGCTCGCGACTGGCAATGGGGTTATCGTATTTGCGTGCTTCGCGCTCGGCATGGGGATCACTGGATGGTTTTGAACGTTTTTTGGACATGTAGTATTTCTTTGGAAATCTCGGTAAATGCGGCCCTGAAGGGGGTCGCCTGTTATGTAGAACGGAGTATACGCGCTTTTAGTGGATAAAAGTTGCTCAGCAGAAGTTGTCCGGCAGACAACAAGCAATTGACAAAAATACCGTCTATGGGTAGAGTTGCCGCCGGTTGCAGGTCAGGGGCGTTCGCCCGGCCTGATTGCACCCAGGCCCAGGTGGTGAAATTGGTAGACACGCTAGCTTCAGGTGCTAGTGGGGGAAACCCCGTGGAGGTTCAAGTCCTCTCCTGGGCACCACTAAAATTACAGCGTTCATGTCGATAGGAACATATACGCAGTAACTTCTCGAATTAACATCTCATCTTCAGCTCGTCTTCGCCTAACACACCTACCTTGTTTGGTACCCGTTCTTCAATCACAAAAGCTCGAAATAGAACGACTGCTTGTACTCCAAAAGGTATTCTGCACTTTTGTTCAATCTGAATGAACAAATACAGACTGAATATGAGTACCAACTCGGGAAGTTATCACGCGTATGTTCCTGAGTTATAAAAAACCACTTTCAGCTTTCCACCCATGGGTGAATATACCGATACATTACCAACACGGCTTGCTAGTGGTTTGCAAGTGCGGTCCCGCCTTCGTCATGCCAACATCAGGGATATCTCTAGTACAGCGAAACCGGACTTGAGTTTGACTGGCTTGTCCATAATGCTCATACCTTGACAACGATATCACCAACTGTAGATTGATAAAGCAAACGCCTCCAGAGCACCCAACAATACCTTACGTTTCAGCTCCTACAATGTTTTCACTCCTCCGTCGCCATGAAGTTGTTAATGTTGCCAAATGGGAATTTACAACCATCCCCTTTAAAAAACACCAACCAACAGTTACTTTCAGCGGTCAACTTTAATTTACGAAAATGAGCGGCTCATCTTCGTAACAACCAACTGTTTAAACAAAAAAATAGAATGCGGGATAATTCCAACAAACTGCTAAAAATATAGCACAAATGGACAAGTTATTTTTATTGTTATTTTATAAAATCGTTTTAGTATAAGTTATATAAGTAGCAAAAATAGTTGCTGCAATATGTCTCCTATGTTTTTGTGAAAACTTTATGAGTACGACAATTCATCCAAGGACAGGCAAGTGATGAACAAGCGTATTGCTTACCAAAAGCGTGAGTGACAAGGCGCTATTCCTTTGATCTGAATGGCATTGACTTTTTCCAGCCCATCGCGTTTTCCTAAATCAGCAGCATAACAGTGGAAAAATAACGCCCACCCAGTAGTTTAGTTCTTAATATCCAATGGGATGAGATCGAAATTTAACATCTTAACGCACTTCAGATTAAGTATAATTTTTATGATAAGACATCCTAAAAAAAATATCGTCTGGCGACATGTAGAAAAATTTTTGGTTGTATTTTTATTCTTATATGCCTCATCTCCTTTTGCCGGTCAATTGAATGATAACAAGGAAAGTTTTTTCAACATATTAAGTCAAGAAATCCCAAAAACGAGGGACATCATTTATATCACTAAAACTTACCGTAATACCCCCACCGCCAAAGGAAAATCAATTGCCACCGTTAAGGCCATAAAGAAAAATGGCAAGGACGGCATATCGATAATTGAAGGAAAATACATATTTTCTATCCAGATATCACCCGATAAAAGTAAATTATTACTAATTGCTCCAGACCATTCGCCGGAAAAAAACAATGATATCGATTGGATGAATAGTCATATATGGTTATATGGTGAAGGAAAATTAAAACAACTCACCAGCGGCAGAGTCATAGATTCTGACGCCATTTTTTCAGTATCAGGGGACAAAATATACTTCACTCGAAGTAAAATATTTAGCGACGTAATCAGCGGTATGCTGAAAACAACAAAAAGTAATATCTGGGTTATGAACCCCGATGGTTCAGAACCTTTACAACTTACTTTTTCGGAAAAAAATATTATTAACATCACTCCAATTCCAATTAAAGACAGCAAAAAAATACTTTTCACCACCAACCGTAACGAAAAATGGCAAATGTTTGTTATGGACGAAGATGGCACAAACCAGAAATTTTTTATTGATAATGGAATGCTAGGCAGATGGTCTCCGGACGGAAAACTTCTCGCATATATGGATACCAGCCCAGGTAATATATATTTGGCTAACCGGGATGGGCAGTTGATTCGGCGCTTGACTGAGGAAAGTGATGTGAATTTTGCACCAACCTGGTCTCCTGATAGCCAATATCTAACATATAGCCGAATCAATTCGGCGTATTTAAGCCCTACTCACTCCCCTGGAGATAAACATTCCCCTGAGAACATTCCAAAAGGTTTTCTTCGGGAAGAGCCTTACGCTGACATATGGAAACTATCAATCGATAAAAAGGGAGAGGGGGCAAAAAGACTGACAAATCAAGGGCTGAATAATAACTTCCCACATTGGATACAGTATCGTTAAATTAATTTTTACAAACAAGCTCATAAAACCCGGAGAGAGGGAAGCTTTTTATTTAGTGCAGAATATCCCCAGCTCCCTTCTCTCAATATTCGCACAATTATTTTAATGAACAACTATCTAAAAAATCAAACGCATTGTTACAGAAAGTCATTCAATAGGTACATAAATCTCCGTAAGTAAATTTTTAGGCTCTACTTTTATTGGGTCTGAAAGATAAATTGAAAAACTGGGCTGATGACTGAGAATGATTTTATTTTTGGAACACCAATCGCTGTATATGTAATTATACGTGTGACACAGTTCCGAATAGGGTCCTTGATGTGTAAAAGTCGCAAAGCGACCACCCTGGATTAATTTGGTACCAATGTCACCTTTTGTTTTGTGAGCATGATCGATCGTGATGCAAGCACAGTAGCGAATTCTTTCTTCATGTGTAAATTCTGGCATATCATATGTAATACCAATATTAATTGTTTGATGAGTTATGAGTTGTTTAGAATAGGCATACTGCATCAGGCCTGACCATGCGCGATTTGCAGCATCTGCATAAGCACCAGTTTTTAGCATAAATATCACTTTTTGATCGGTTAAGATTTTTGTTTGCATATCAATAACGTTATTACCTTTTATTGATTTTTCAGTATGTACGGAATATGCACGATGTGGATCATATATATATTTTTTCTCGCGAAAGTCGCTGGGTGGACACCCAAAGTGTTGCTTGAAGGCTTTTGTAAATGCTGGAAAATTGTTATATGAACTAGATTCTGCAATACCTTGAATCGTTTTTTTACTGTATAAAAGTTGTTTAGCGGCATTTTCTAAACGCAGTCTTTTAACATATTGGTGAATTCCCTCACCTGTATGCGCCTTGAAAATTCGAGAAATGTGGTAGTGTGAAAGGCAGGCTACATTAGCCAATGTGTCCAGATCTAATCGGTATGATGGGTTATCGATATGTGCGTCAATATAGCCAATAATAGTGTTAACACGCTCTTTATGGGATAGTTTTGTCGAATCTTTATGCGGCATCATTTTTCCTCCCTATGAAATAAGCCTTGCCTCCTTGGCTCGTCACTGAATGGCATGATGTCCTTGTCTCAAAGACATATTACCTCGTACTCAACATAAAACGCACCCTGCTAATTTAATTTTAATATTCACAAAAACAGTTAATAAAAGACGATCTATACATAAAAACATATACCTGAACCAAAATTTGGCAACTTCCAGAAAAAAGGAGGCCTGCTCTTTAAAATTGGCCTATAACAACTCGATAGTAAAGAATACTTTCAAAAAATAAAGTGTGATAATACCATTCACATGGAATATTCTGTACAAAAATTGCCCACCACAAAGCCGAAGGACATTTATTTCAGGTGTGAATTTCAAACGTCCAGGAGAAACAGTTATTTTCTAACGGAAATTAAGTGGTGGCCCCATTAAGCCAAGCACAATTGTTGTTAGGTCAAATAATGAACAATAATCCGATTATTATGAGGGTTTTCAACACCACCATGAAATAAAAAGAGCATGCAATAGAACCCAAATCTCAAACGCTGCGGGTATCGGGCCTTTAAATTAAATTTAAAGAAAATGATGCTTAATCTTAATAGTTTTTCTCAGCCTTTTAAAAGATGCCGCAATAAACCGCGCGTTTATCTCAGGTACTCAATTATATTTCTGATATTTTTTCTTGCACCAGGGTTTTCCACTAGTGCAACCCAACGTGAAGAAAGATCATCAACAGGTACGGTTTTAACACCGAACACAATACTCACCAACAATAAAACTGTCCCACACCACTCAGACTATCGTCTTTTTCTGCAAACAACGGCCTGGACATGCGGTCCTGCTGCCTTGCGTTTCGTGCTGGCACACTATGGAATAGAAATTACAGAAAATGAACTGGCAAAACTATCCGGAACACAAGAAAATGTGGGCACCACACTGCTTGGATTAAAACAATCCGCAGAGTCACTTGGAATGAAGGTAAAAGGGCAACGTTGGAATTGGGTACGTTTAACACAAGAAAAAAACCCCGTTCTTGTCTATATTAGTGATAGCCATTATGTGGTGGTTCTAGCAAGTGATGCCGAAACGGTTACTTTTTTTGATCCAGGGTCTGGAAAGCTTACACATAGCAAAGAGGACTTTTTAGGAGTCTGGAATGGAATTGTTTTGGCGTTCCCTTCCCAAGAAGTGGAAAACTCATCATCCACGTCTTCACTCACATCTGTCACACACAAAACCGAGCTAACGCTATCTTTAAAGAAAGCAGTGGAAATAGCACTTGCCAATGGCACAGCAATTAAAACAGCAAAAGAAAGATTAAAACTCAATCGAGCACAACTTGACGCTGTATTCGCCAACTACACACCCAAAACTGAACTGGTTTTTTCAACCAGCAGGGAACTAAACGAAATAAATACCGGCCAAACACTTGATACAACAACCCAAAATACACACGAAGCAAAATACCAATGGAAAATGGATAAGCTAGTTTCCAGCAGGCTGGGTGGAAAACTGAGTACCACAGTCGGTATCGGGGTTATAATGAATGATTCCTCCAATGACCTTTCGCCCCCCCCCTTAAACTCAGGACAGAATGAAGAACGCTATACACTGGGAGCAAGTATTAACATCGACTATTTTCAACTGCTTACAAAAGATGGTCGTGATGCAGGACACTCTCCCGTGCTAAAATCGCTCAATACTTGGCACACAGCACAAAATCAATACGATCTTGACAGACAAGATATCATTTTCGAAGTCATTAGCAACTATTATAATTTTGTCAAAATAGTACAACTGATGAAATTTACGGAAGAAAACCTCAAACAAACCCAAAAGCAATTGGAAACGGAAAAAATTCAATTCAAGCTAGGCAATTTAGCGGAAATTGAAGTATTAAAAATGGAAGTACAACTTTCCAGAGATCAAAGTAATCTTATCAACGCAAAAAAAAAATTATAAATTCTCGCAAGAACAATTGGCTATACTAATAGGTCAACCCAATGTGAAACATATCAACCCCGTACAAAACATTAACTATAGCCCTGTGGATATTCGTCAAAATGACATGATCAATAAAGCACTGAAAGAAAGAAAAGAATTAAAAAGTTTTCTCTATACAAGAGAAAACCTCCATCTCGATTTATTTGATGCGAAAAGCACTGATGATTCATCTTTATCTTTGAATGCTTCATTTCAACGCAAGGGAGAACAACGTAGCATTAATAAAGCTTTCAACAATTTTGAACAAGACTCCTGGCGTGTTGGTGCAACTCTCACTATCCCTCTTGATGACAATGGCACAACAAAAAGCCAAACGGCACAAATATTATCCCGACTTTTGGATCTTTCTGTCAGTCTTAGAAAAACAAAAGAACAAATTGTCTTCGAAGTTAATGAAGCCATAAGGAATTTACAACCCACCAAAGTAAGATATGAAATTCTTGAAAAAGCGCTAAAACTTTCGCAAGAAAACTTGAATATTGATGAATTACGATTTAGCCGTGGAGTTATCGCAAGTAACGATTTACAACGAACACAACTGGAACTCCTGCAATTGAAAATTGATCGCCTCAGTGCTCTGGTCGATTTCAAGCTATCAGAGATTAGATTAACCAAAGCCGTAGGTGTATTAGGAACAGAACCTCTGTAAAACACCATGAAAAAAATAGCGATCAGTGTCGTATTTCTAATGGTATTCGCCATTCTGATTTATTATACCTCGATCTTTAGCACCAACATGGGCATTGATGAAAATATTCCTCAAGTCGTAACCGTTTCAGCCAGCTTTAAAGATATCAAAAAAAAGGTAAAAGGACGGGGAAAAATCATTTCAGCTCAGAGTAGAGAAATTTGGGTGGAAGATATTAGTGACATAAAGATAATTCATGTAAAACAAGGGGAAAAAATAAAAAAAGGACAGCCACTGGTTACACTCAAAGCGCATAAAATAAAAAAGGAGAAAAATGATGCCACGATGGATAAAATCACCGCAGAGTACAAGCTTCGCGAGCTGGAACGTGGGGAAAAATCAGAAAGTATTGTCACCGCCAATCGAGAAATGACGCTTGCAAAAATTGAATATGACAAACAACAAAAAGAACAAGAAGTTTCCAAAGAATTATTGCTGTTGCAGCAACGAAACCTACCCAGAGTTTTTCCATGCGTGATGGGTTGGGATTTTCCAACACCGATAAAAGTGATGCATTCAAAAACCATAACAATACTTCGAGTGGCCCGGGAAACATAACCATGAAACCAGCTAGTGTAGTGTATTAAATAGATGGCTGATATATAATATAGGCTTGTTTCCCGACTAGATAAAGCCTGAATCAATGCCAGCCCAAATAAAAATAATTTTATCAGAACACGAAAAAAAGCAACTTAAGCAAAACATCAAAAGTCGAAAGACGTCTATACGATTAGTAGAGAGATCAAATATCGTTTTGCTTGCCGCAGAAGATATTCCAAATTACAAGATAGCGACGAAGTTGAGCCTTGATGTTAACACCGTCGGTCGATGGCGAAATCGGTTTGCCGAAAAAGGATTGCCCGGCATTGAAAAGGACTTACCAAGAGGCTCAAATCATGGTGGTAAAAATTCAGAAGATCAATCAAAACTGCGATCAAAAATCATTGAGATGACAACCCAAGAAAAGCCTGATAACGCAACACACTGGTCAACGCGAAGTTTAGCTGAAGTGCTGGGAATTAATCATTCTTTTGTTAGTCGAGTTTGGCGAGAAGTTGGATTGAAACCTCATCTAGCCAAGCAATTTAAAGACAGTAATGACCCAGAGTTTGAAGAGAAATTAAAAGATGTTGTTGGTCTATATATGTCGCCACCTGAAAATGCAGTTGTCTTTTGTGTCGATGAAAAGAGCTCAATACAAGCGTTAGATAGGACTCAACCTGGTTTGCCAATGAAAAAAGGCCGTTGCGAAACAATGACTCATGATTACAAGCGTAATGGTACGAGTACGTTATTCGCTGCACTAAACATGATGACAGGTGAGGTTACTGGGGAGTGCTGTCAACGGCACACGCATAAAGAGTTTTTATCATTCCTGAAAACCGTCGAGAAGCAAACGGCCGAGGGCTTGGATTTGCATATTATTGTTGATAATTATGCGACGCACAAGCATCAGAAAGTTAAGAATTGGTTGAAGCGAAATAAAAGAGTTCATTTGCACTTTATTCCAACGAGCTCATCGTGGCTCAATTTGGTGGAAAGATTTTTTGGCTTACTAACAGAAAAGCAATTACGTCGCGGGATATTCACATCAGTAAAAGAGCTTGAAGAAACGATTATGGAATTTATAAAGACACATAATAAAAAGAAGAAATCGTTTGTCTGGACTAAATCAGCTGAAGCAATATTGGCGAAAGTTGAACGGGCGCGTCGAGCGCTTTCATATCAGCAGACAGTTTAATACACTACACTAGAGATGGTGACTCGACACTTTCCATTGACGGCATTACCTCAGAAAAATTTTCAGGCTTCAATGATGCCGAAGGGAATTTTATCGCCTTTCCAGAAAGTGTACCCCAAGCGCTTATTACTCCGTCGGATTAATATATCCGTGGTGGTTGATATTTAGGTTTTTATAACGTAGCGAGACTTTTTATGGAAGCAGTCATCATTGCTTTATGGAATATTGTCGCCAATCCGTTGCGTAGTTTTTTAACGACAATAGGTATCGTCGTAGGCATTGCGGCAGTCATTGTGGTAATTGCTATTGGAGAAGGTAATCGAGAAGTCATTCAGAATAAAATCAAAATAATGGGAGCAAACCTGCTCACTATTACACTGCAAAATACTGAATTCAACGAGGGAAAAATAATGGCAGGTACACCCGTATTTGTCGATGTAAAAGCAATCGAAACATTAGAAAAAAAATCCCTGCTATTGAAGCAATTTCTCCTGTTTTACATATAAAAAGTCGCTTTAAATATAGAAGTAAGTCAGCTAATTTTCTTTTAAATGGTACATACCCCAGTTATCAAATAGTCCGAAATTTCGAAATTCTTTCCGGTAGATACTTTTCGGCATTCGAAGAAAAACATAAAAAAAGAGTTTGTGTGCTTAGTAAATCAGCTGCAGAACGCTTATCAGCCAATGGACAGGAAACTCTCAACCAGAATATAGTCATTGATGGTAGAAAATATAGAGTCATTGGTATTATTAATGACTTACCTCCGCTACAAAACAACGCAAATTCTGAACAGGCATATATACCATACTCGGTAATGAAAAAAGAGTGGCCTTATCTATTTTTAAATACTGTATATTTAACCATTGATAAAAACTACGAGGCAGAAAAAAACATCAGGGAAATCGAATCCGTGCTTCGACAGATTTATGGAAAAACAAGAAAAAACTGGGTCAAAGGTATGACAGACCTGCTAAAGGGTGAAAAAGCTATCATTATGCAAACGACACTCATTATTACGGGCGTTGCCAGCCTATCATTATTTGTCGGTGGAATTGGCATAATGAATATCATGTTAGTCACTGTAAAAGAAAGAACCAAAGAAATCGGGATAAGAAAAGCCATCGGTGCGACCGACACAAGTATTCTGCATCAGTTTTTGCTCGAAGGAATGATACTGTGTGTTTTGGGTGGTATCGTTGGCACTATTTTGGGCATTGCCTGCGCACAAATCGTTGCTGAATTAATGGAAATTCCTGTAAAAATATCCTGGTCAGCAATTATCATTGCTTTGGTGTTTTCATCTGGCGTTGGACTTTTCTTTTCGCTGTACCCGGCAGCTTATGCCGCTAAACTCTCTCCTGTAGACGCTTTGCGTTATGAGTAGAAACCTATATTTTCCAGTCTCTGCCTACCGTTTAATTTAATATGATTAAATTGGAAAACATAAGCAAAGTCTACCCGCCAAAACTACATGCGCTGGAAGACGCAAGTCTTTCCATAGAACAAGGTGAATTTGTTGCTATTATGGGAAAGTCCGGTTCAGGAAAATCCACATTAATGAACATCATCGGCTTTCTGGACAAACCGACCACGGGTCACATGGAGTTTTGTCGCAAGATGTAAAAACATTAACTCAAAATGAACTTGCCAATTTAAGATTACGCGAAATTGGTTTTGTATTTCAGAATTTTAATTTGCTGCCACGCTTAAATGCCTGGCGAAATGTCGCTTTACCTATGGCTTATGCAAAAATCCCTCGACAAAAAAGGAAGGAAATTGCTTTTCAACGACTAAAACAAGTTGATTTAATTGATAGGGCTTCCCATTTACCCAATAAACTGTCAGGAGGAGAGCGTCAGCGTGTTGCTATTGCTCGAGCTTTGGCCAATGACCCAAATATAATCATCGCGGACGAACCCACGGGAAATCTGGACAGCAAAACGGGGAAAAGCATTATGGACATGTTTTGTCAGCTTCATCAGCAAGGAAAAACGCTGATCATCGTCACCCATGACACCGCAATTGCATCCTGTGCTCAAAGAGTGATTAACGTGCATGATGGAAAGATCATACGCGACTCAAAGTGTGATGATCAATATGACTAAAATCAAAACGGAGTTAGGAGCGCTTTCTACGTTCACACTTCTGCTTTTCAATATCCCCCCTACTTGATCGGTATAATTTCCACCCCACCTGCTGGCGGTGCCGTCATCTTCGCTAACGCCTCCTCTACTACTGTTTTTTCATCATTCAACTTAAGCACTACCCGCTCCAATTCTTCAATACGTTTCATCAACGGCTTCTCATCCTTTTTAAGCTGAGCATTTTTTGCCTGCATAGCCCGTAGTTGCGCTTGTAATTGTTCGTTGCGTGAATATGCATCTTCAAGTTCATTTTTATTGACCGGCCGGGTGCGTACTTTCATTCCCCCTTCCGTTTTGGAAGCAGCCAATTTAGTGGCTGCATTGACCAGTATTTCTGTTTGCTCTCGCAGGCTTTTTTCTCTTGGGTCCGGCTGACCCAAGGCATCAGCAATGGCTAACAGGCGTGATTCGACAGCAAGCAGAATATTCTCTATCGCTGCGTCATTAAGCACCTGCAACTCTTTCACAGCTTGCGTAAGCTGCACCAGATGATTAGCCTCAAACGCAAAATGTTTTACCGCATCTTTGATAGCGGCTTGATCATTAGGATCACGCTCAATGACAGCCTGCGCATTTTTCAATGCCTGCTGGGTTTTTTTGTAACTCTTGGGTGCAGCACCACCAGCTCCCATGCCTTCAGCCTGTTCTAATACAACAATAACCTGTTCCAGCTGAGCTGCTTTGACAGATTGTGATTCCAGCCGCAAAAATTGGTGCAGCGTGATGGCCTTGGCTCGCTCAAACCCGTCCAATTCCTTTCGCTCAATACGTCGAAATAAATCCGACAACTCATTCAGCACGTCGTTGTATTCATCCATAGCAGATTGGTCAACACCTTTGGCGACGAGCGAATCCCGCACTTTCAAGATGTCTCCCAGGCGTTGCTGCACCTTTGGCTTGGTAGCAGCGGCCTGTGCCAGACTTTTATCCGCCAATAGTAGTTTACTGAAAGTTTGTGTGTCCTGCGATGTCCCAGGCACAACTTCTTTGGGTGCCAACATCAAAAACCGCGCTTCATCCACGGCCTTTTGCGCAACGGCAAAAAAACCAGGGGAATAAAAAGCCAACTCGTCCTGCTCAGCACGAGCCAAGGCTGCCTCTGTCTCTTTCAGTGCCTGAGCAACGGTTTTGCCTTTGAATTGTTGCTGTACTTCGGCGACATCAACCGCCACCTTCGGCTCACTCGTCGCGCAGGCGGTCAACAACAGCACCCCACTCACCCCCAGCCAGCAGATACTCCATGTCCAGCCTACATTCCTTTTTTTCGTCTCGACGCTCACAACATTCCCCCCTCAGAAATTCCGGACACCGGTAGTGCCCGTCCCCCAATTTCGATAAACTCTGCCGATGTCTGCTACTGCCCCCCAAACTCCAAAAACCGGTTCCCCCAAAAGCCAAAAAACCACCGGCCAGCACACGCCGATGATCACCCAATTCCTGCGCATCAAGGCAGAATTTCCGGACACCCTGCTGTTTTATCGCATGGGTGATTTTTACGAGCTGTTTTTCGATGATGCCCGCAAAGCCGCAAAATTGCTGGATATCACTCTCACCGCGCGCGGTAAATCCGGTGGAGACCCCATCCCCATGTGCGGCATTCCCTATCATGCAGCCGATGGTTATCTTGCCAAATTGGTGCGCAAAGGGGAATCCGTCGCCATCTGTGAGCAGGTGGGTGACCCTGCTACCTCCAAGGGTCCAGTGGAACGTAAGGTAGCACGCATCGTCACCCCCGGCACAATCACGGACGAAGCACTTCTGGAAGAACGCCGCGACAATCTGGTGGTGGCAGTACAAACCGTTGGCACCTCTTTTGGCATCGCTGCACTGGATGTCACCAGTGGTCGTTTCAGTGTACTGGAAGTAGAAGGTGAAGAGGCGCTGAGTGGCGAGCTGGAGCGGCTGAACCCTTCAGAACTGCTGCTGAATGAAGAAGCGATACCTGCGGGCATTGATACCGCGCGTCCCGGTCTGCGCCGCCAGCCACCCTGGTATTTTGAACGAGAAACCGCCACTCGTCTGTTAACACAACAATTCG
>Ga0316202_10001705_pt1 | contig 16249 bp, 16 predicted proteins | sample 3monrhotite_MG_FD_204934 | JGI IMG/M metagenome (GOLD analysis project Ga0316202, IMG submission 204934) | Microbial mat bacterial communities from mineral coupon in-situ incubated in ocean water Damariscotta River, Maine, United States -... | ecosystem: Environmental > Aquatic > Marine >... | reverse complement strand
ACAGTCATGGGGCCGCCAACCAAGGCGCGACGCATATTCTGGTCACACATGGTCATTTTGATCACATCACCGATGTTGTGGAGATCTCCAAATCCACCGGCGCGCCGGTTTCAGGTATGTATGAGCTGGCGCAATACCTCGCGGCGGGCGGTGCGGTGGAAGGCGCGGCTTATAACATCGGCGGCACGATCCCGCTGGGCGCTAACGTGACAGCCGCGATGGTGCCTGCGATGCATTCGTCGTCCACCATGGAGGGGGACAAACCTCTGGCTATGGGCCGCGAGACAGGATTTATCCTGCGCGGTGAAGGGCATACGGTCTATATCTCGGGCGATACCGGCATCATGGCCGACATGGACTGGATTGGCGATTTTTACAAACCCGACATCGGTATTCTGTCGGCGGGTGGGTTCTACACCATGGGCATGGCCGAGGCCGCCTATGCCGCAAAACGCTACTTCAACTTCAAAACCGTGATCCCCTGCCATTACCGCACCTTTGACGCGCTCGAACAATCGGCCAAAGTGCTGGCCGACGGGTTGCCGGGGGTCGATGTGATTGAACCGGAGGTGCTGGAGCCGATCCGCCTGTAACGTCTACTGGATCGCCCATTTCATGCCCGCGCCTGTGCGGGCGTGGACCACACATCCCTCTGCCCCGTCGAATGTGATGTCCTGAAAGGGATAGCGGTCGCGGGGCTGGGTGTCGGTTTGAAAGGTGGCGCAGACCTCAAATTGATCGGCGCTGCTCCGGGTGAAGACGTATTCTTCGTTCGTGACCGGATCGCGCGCATCTGGTTTGCGCACATGGCCGGCGCACCGATCTGGCGTGTCTTGGGGTTCGCTATCACCCAGCGATGGCTCAACCGGAAGGTTGCAACGGTAATACTGCCCCAGTATGCGCAGGTTCGCTGCCCGCTGCGCGTCGTTCTTTTCCATGCGGGCATGTCCCGGACCGCCCACGACCATCAACGCGGCACCCAAAGCGCCGCACACAAGGGCCACGCAAGCCGCAAAAAGCAGCTTGTTCATGCCGCGTCCCCTTTGCGGATATCCCCCAGATAATACAGGAAAATCAGGCCGGAGACCGCGCCGACAACCAACGCCTTGGCCAAAAATTGCAAGGTGAAATCACCGCTGAGGAAGGCATAGATCACCGACACCAGATCGCCCAGCAACACGCCGGACGCGCCCAGCAGGGTCAGATAGGTCATCCAACGCCGGATCGCCGACCGGTACAGCGCCGGATCGGCGGCCAGCTTGCCGCGTTCCCGCGCGGTCAGCCACAGATAGGTCGGCGCCGTCACCACCAGAACCGCAATCGCCCAGCGGATGCCATGGCTGCTGCGGTAGCCTGTATCATCGAAGGCCCGATCAATCAGATGGTTCAGCAAAAGCACCAGATGGATCGCCCCAAACAACAAGACCCCGAACATCAGGGCGTAGATAAAGAAATCCCGCGCCGAAACGGTGGATTGCGGCCTTGGCACCGGGGGCGCGAACGGGGTGTCTGCCCAGGCGCTCAAGGCATCCGACACTTCTGATGCGCTCCAACCTGAGGCGCTCAAGGCGGTTGCAATCTCATCGCGGCTTTTGCCTGCGCTCAATGCATCTCGGGTAAAGCGGGAAAGTTCTTTACTGACAGCCATACCAATTAACCTTTTCTTTTCACTTCAAAAAACTCTTTCAACATGGCCTCCGCCGCCGCCCCGTCAATGCCGTCAAACACCTCTGGCACATGGTGGCATTGCGGATGCGAAAACACCCGTGCGCCCTGCGCGACCCCACCTGATTTGGGATCGGAAGCGCCAAAATACAACCGCGCCACCCGCGCCGCCGATATCGCGGCGGCACACATTGGGCAGGGTTCAAGCGTCACGTAAAGCGCATGATCCGGCAACCGTTCGGACGCAGCCGCCGCGCAGGCGGCGCGGATTGCCAGCACCTCGGCATGGGCGGTCGGATCGTTCAATTCGCGCGTGCGGTTGCCCGCCCGCGCCACCACTTGCCCCGCCGGATCGACGACAACAGCGCCCACCGGCACTTCGCCGCGCGCGCCAGCGGCGGCCGCTTCGGCCAGGGCGGCCTGCATGTGGGATCGAAACACCATCCCTTTTCATGCCCGCAATTGCCGCCCTTTCGCAACCCGCACAAACAGGGTAAGCGGTCGGCATGACAGAGAATGCCCCCAAAGAGACCCCGAAAGGCGACCGGATCGCCAAAGTTCTGGCCCGTGCCGGTGTTGCCTCCCGCCGCGAGGCCGAGCGCATGATCGAGGCAGGCCGTGTGCGCGTGAACGGGGAACAGATCCTGTCTCCCGCGCTGAACGTGACCGAGAGTGACGCCATAATGGTCGATGGCAATCTGGTGTCAGAACCGGAGCCGCCGCGCATGTGGATGTATCACAAGCCCACCGGGCTGGTGACCAGCGACCGCGACGAAAAGGGCCGCGAGACGATTTATGACAAAATGCCCGAAGACATGCCGCGGGTGATGTCGGTGGGGCGTCTTGATATCAATTCCGAAGGGCTGCTGCTGCTGACCAATGACGGCGGCATCAAGCGCAAACTGGAACTGCCCAGCACCGGTTGGCTGCGCCGCTACCGCGTGCGCGTCAACGGGCGGCCCAGCGACGCCGCGTTGGAGCCATTGCGCAAAGGCATCACCATTGAGGGCGAGCGGTTTCAGCCGATGACCGTGACGCTGGACCGGCAGCAGGGCGCAAATGCCTGGCTGACCGTGGGTTTGCGCGAGGGCAAGAACCGCGAAATCCGCCGCGCGATGGAAGCTGTGAACCTCAGCGTGAACCGCCTGATCCGCATCAGCTATGGCCCGTTCCAACTGGGTGAGCTGAAATCCGGCGAGGTCGAAGAGGTGCGCCGCAAGATCGTGCGTGACCAATTGGGGCTTGAGATCGAAGACGCCAGCGGCACCGCGCAGAAAAAGCCCAAAACGGTGCAGCGGTTTTCAAAGCGCCGCAGCAGCATGGCCGGAAAGCCCGGCAAACCCCGCCGCTAAATCACGGCTGCCGCGCCGCCAGAGTTACCAAGCGGCTTCAGGTTCGGCAGTCTCGGCGGGCAACAACGGTCCGGCGGGTTTCAAACGCGCCTCACCCAGCCTCGGATGCAGGCGCCCTGCGATCCCCCAAGCGACAAAACTGGCCGCCCCTGCCGCCACAAAGATGCCCGAGATCGGCGCAGCCAGCAGGATCAGCCAGGCAATCCCCGGCGTGGCGATGCCCGACACATCGCGGAACGAGGAATAGATCGCCGACATCTCGGTCCGCTCTGACGGTTTGACCGCCATCAAAAAGGGCAGCCCGGCGCAGATATCCAGCAAAATCAAAAAGAAACTTCCGCAAAACAGCAGCGCAATCGTGGCCAACGGCAAACCCGCCACAAAACCGGCCAGCGCAAAGAGCATCCCGCAGGCCATGAACCCGGTGCGCACAGAACGGCGGATGGACCCCGCCTGCATCCAGCGCAGCATCATCGGAGACAGGAACAGCGCTGCATTTGTCAGCGACAGCAAGATACCACCCAATTGTTCTCCCAAGCCGTTTTCCACAGCAAAAATAGGCAGATACACCACGTAGGCCCACCAGCCACAGGACCGGATCACCGCAAAAAGCCAGCCTGCGATCAACCTTGGCTGTTCAAAGAACCGCCCCAGAAACGACAGCGGGTTGGGCGGTGCCCGGCGGGCCCGCGTGATCAACTTGCCATTGCCCAGCCGCATATAAAGGAACACTGCCAACATCAAAGCGGCCGCAACAGCAGAGACAACGAAAGGCGCAGGTTGCCAGACTGTCCAAAGCACCACGCCCAACACCGGGCCGAGCGTCCAACCCAAAGCCGAATAGAACATGCGCAGGGTCTCGCATTTGCCCAATTCCACCCGCGCGATGTAGTCAAGCACATAGGCGTTAAAGCAGACAAAGGTTGTCACCGTCGCCAGTGAATTCAGCACCAAGGACGCCACGATCATTTCTGGCCGCCCCGTCATCGCCAGCCCTGCCGAAACAACAAAGCCAAACGCCCCCACACCATACATCCAGCGGCGCGGCACAAACCGGTTCAGGAAGGGCACCAGCAGCCCCACAATCAAGGACACAACCCCGATGCAAAAGTAGATCGAGCTGATCAGCGCGGCATCTTTGAGAGCATCATAGATCGCCACAGGATAGACCGAGATCAAGATCCCTCGCGCAACGGCTTCACATCCCGCCAGCATCGCGAACCCTCTGACAGAGGGGGCTGGCGCGTGGCGGATCCATTCGGGAATACGGCGTTCGAACATAAGAAAAATTCACCCCATGTTTTTGGCCAACTTGACTGAGAATCCCGGCTTTTCTGTTCGCCCTGCGACACCAAAGTGGGATCGCGATGTCGCAAAACCCCTTTGGGCTGCAGTGCGATGCACATCTCATAGGTGAGTTTTGACCGGTTTTTCCCCGTCACATGTCATTCACAATGGTCAGGTAAACCCCTATATCTTATGTACAAATTTACAGAGCGCCCGCTTGATGGCGTCATGCCTGTCCGCCGCCAATCTGTGCACCAAGGTAGATCGTCTGGCACGGCGACAAAGTTGCGCCTATGTTGGCAGCACGGGGGAAAATAGTGGCACGGCTCTTGCTGATCGTATTGTTTGTTGTGGTGATCGTTGCCATTGGCGCGATAATGCTATCAATCTGGACTGCGGCTACAGCCCCCCGGCCTTCTGGGTCCGAAAGGGGCATCGCGGGAATAAAGGAAGATCTGATGGGGTCACGGTCCGTTCGTAAAATGGCATATGTTGCGTTGATTGTGGTGCTGTTTGGCGTCACCAGCGGCTGGCTTGGGGGACTTTGAACCATGGCCAAACGTTTTGGCGGAAAATACAGCCCCGATGGGCAGGCTTCACCGGACGGCACACCGCGCAAGCGCATCGAAGTGGACCCGGCAGGCGGGCGCTCTAATGTGCTGTTTGCGCCGGCTATTGTATTGGTTTTCACTTCATTGAATGATGGTGCCACCAGTCTTGCGCTGGGTCTGGCGGGTGCGGCCAGCCTGATCCTTGCTGCGTGGCTGCTGCGCGAAGGTTTGCGCGCCGAGGCAGAGTTCAACAGCCGCAAAGTGGCCCGCAAACCGGCAATTCCGCGCAAACTACTGGCCTCTGCCGCTGCTGGCCTTGGCGCCGCGCTTGCGGTTCTGGCCCATCAGGACGGCGGATTTGCCATCCTTGCGCCGCTGCTGTTTGGTGGCTGTACAGCCGCGCTGCAACTGACGGCCTTTGGCCTTGATCCAATGAAAAGCAAAGGCATGGAGGGCATCGACACCTTTCAGCAAGACCGCGTTGCCCGCGTGGTGGACGAGGCGGAAAAGCTTCTGGCAGGGATGAGCGACGCCATGGCCCGCGCCAAAGACCGCAGCGCAGCAGAGCGGCTTGCGGCCTTTCAGGACACCGCCCGCGATCTGATCCGCACGGTCGAGGAAGACCCGCGCGATCTGACCGCCGCCCGCAAATATCTGTCGGTTTATCTGCGCGGCGCACGGGACGCGACCGCCAAATTTGCCGATATCTACAGCCGATCACAGGACGAGCAGGCCCGCGCCGATTACCTGGCCCTGCTTGATGATCTTGACCGAAACTTTGCCGCCCGCACACGCAAATCCCTGCTCGAAGATCGCAGCGATCTGACCGTAGAGATCGACGTGCTGCGCGAACGGCTGTCCCGCGAAGGGGTCCGACTGGACTGACTTTGCACTGCAAAACGCATGAAGGAAACTTGATATATGTCTGAAACTGTTCGTGAAAAAGCCAATCAATCCCTTGCTATGGTCGAAGAAGTGACCGCCGTTGTCCTGCCTGAACCGGCGGCGGCCAATGCGGTTGTCCCGCTGGAAAAGGCCAACAAGACCCAAAGCGCCGAGATCAAGCGGCGCATGGCCGAGATCGACATGGAAGACACACAATCCATCGTGTCCTTCGGATCGGCCGCACAGGCCGAGTTGCAGGAAATCAGCCAAGCGATGCTGGCCGATGTGCGCAACAAAGATGTTGGCCCGGCAGGCGACAGCCTGCGCAGTATCGTCAGCACCATTCGCGGATTTTCCGTGTCCGAGCTGGATGTGCGCCGCAAACGCAGCTGGTGGGAAAAACTTTTGGGCAAGGCCGCGCCCTTTGCCAAATTCACCGCCCAGTTTGAAAAGGTTCAAGGCCAGATTGACCGGATCACGGACAACCTGCTGAGCCATGAGCACACCCTGCTCAAAGACATCAAATCGCTTGATATGCTTTATGAAAAGACACTGCAGTTCTACGACGAGCTGGCGCTTTATATCGCGGCGGGTGAGGCCAAGCTGGCCGATCTGGACGCAACCGTGATCCCCGCCAAGGAGGCCGAAGTCAGCAAGGCTGCCGAAGCCGATCAGGTGATGGTCGCCCAAGAACTGCGCGATATGCGTGCCGCGCGGGATGATCTGGAACGCCGCGTGCATGATCTGAAACTGACCCGTCAGGTCACCATGCAATCGCTGCCCTCGATCCGGCTGGTGCAGGAAAACGACAAATCGTTGGTGACCAAGATCAACTCCACGCTGGTCAACACCGTGCCGCTGTGGGAAACGCAACTGGCGCAGGCCGTGACCATCCAACGCTCTGCCGAGGCGGCCAATGCAGTGCGCGAGGCCAATGACCTGACCAATGAATTGCTGACCTCAAACGCGAAAAATCTGCGTGAAAGCAACAAAATGATCCGCCAAGAGATGGAGCGCGGTGTGTTCGACATCGAAGCGGTCAAACAGGCGAACGCCGATCTGATTGGCACCATCGAAGAAAGTCTGCAAATTGCCGACGAAGGCAAAGCCAAACGCGCCGCTGCCGAGAAGGAATTGCAGGAGATGGAAGCAAATCTGCGCGACACACTGGCCGCTGCGAAGGCCAAGAAAACCGGCCTTGGCGACACTGCCGGCGGCGCGGTTCCGGGGTAAGCACTTGATGGCGGCAGGCATTTTCCAGCGCATGACGCGCATCGGGGGGGCGGGCATTCTGTCCGCCGCCCTTGCCGCGTGCAACCTGATCGCGCCTGTCGAACCCTCGCTGAAACCGCAGGCGCGGCCTGCCGCTCTGCCCGCCCCTGTGGTGGCCAAACCCACCTCGCAAAAAAGCGCGATGCTACGCAGCTATCTCAATCAGGTGCAGACCGCGCAATTGACCCAAGGGTTGCTGCGCCGCGATGGTGGCGGCGCGGACACGCCCTTTACCGCCGATATGCTGGCTCGCAACTTTGAGAAAATCGCATTTTTCAACGAATACGATGGCAATTTCTCGGGCCGCGGCGGTCAAAGCCCACTGCGCCGCTGGGATACGCCGGTGCGCATGGACGTGATCTTTGGCGCTGGCGTGCCGCCGTCACAGCGCAATGGCGACACCTATGATGTGCGCCGCTATGCAAGCCGGCTGGCGCGGATCACCGGCCATCCGATTTCCACTTCCGGCAGTCCTAATTTTCTGGTGATCATCGCCTCTGAGGACGACCGCGCCGAAGCTTTGGTCGAGGCCGCAACAAGGGTGCGCGGCATCACCGCCAACAGCCTGCGGGCCCTGCGCAACATGCGCCGCGACACCTATTGCGCCGTCGCCGCCTATGCCGCCGGGCCGGACGCCAACACCTATACCGCAGCGGTGGCAATCATTCGCGCCGAAAACCCCGACCTTCTGCGCCTGAGCTGCATTCACGAAGAGCTGGCGCAGGGCCTTGGCCTTGCCAATGACAGCCCCGCCGCACGGCCTTCGATCTTTAACGACGACGACGAATTTGCGCTGCTGACGGGCCATGACGAGCTTCTGCTCAAGATGCTCTATGACAACCGCTTGCGCCCCGGCATGAGTGCCACCGAGGCCGCGCCGATCACCCGTATCATCGCGCGGGAACTGACCGGCGGGCCGTTGTGAGCCTTCCCATTTCTGACCAATAAAGGACCAACCTCATGGGTATTTTCGATTTCCTTTCCGGCGAATTTATTGATGTCATCCACTGGGTGGATGACAGCCGCGACACAATGGTTTGGCGTTTCGAGCGTGAAGGCCATGAGATCAAATACGGGGCCAAACTGACCGTCCGAGAGGGGCAAGCGGCGGTGTTTGTGCATGAGGGGCAACTGGCGGACGTCTTTACCCCCGGTCTTTATATGCTTGAAACCAACAACATGCCGGTGATGACGACCCTGCAACACTGGGATCACGGGTTCAAAAGCCCGTTCAAGTCCGAGATCTATTACGTCAACACCACCCGGTTCAATGACCTCAAATGGGGCACCAAGAACCCGATTATCGTGCGCGATCCGGAGTTTGGGCCTGTGCGTTTGCGGGCCTTTGGCACCTATTCGGTGCGCGTCAGCGATCCGGCACGCTTCCTGACCGAGATTGTCGGGACCGATGGCGAGTTTACCATGGACGAGATCAGCTATCAGATCCGCAACATCATTGTGCAGGAGTTCTCGCGCACCATCGCCCGCGCCCAGATCCCGGTGCTGGACATGGCCGCGAACACCCGCGAGCTGAGCAAGCTGGTCGGCACCGAGATCGCCGCTCAATTGGCTGAATACGGGCTGGCCATGCCAGAGCTGTATATCGAAAACATCTCCCTGCCGCCTGCGGTTGAGGATGTTCTGGACAAGCGGTCCTCCATGGGGGTGATCGGGAACCTGAACGAATACATGCAGTTTCAGGCGGCTGAGGCCCTGGGCCGCGATGGCGGCGGGGCTGCTGCGATTCAGGCGGGTCTGGGTGCCGGTCTGGGTATGCAGATCGGCCAGGCCGCTGCGCAAGCAGGGCCTTGGGGCGCAAGACCGCAGGTTGCTGCCGCCCCCGCCACGGCACATATCCCGCCCCCGCCGCCACCTGTTGAACATGTCTGGCATATCGCCGTGGACGGCGAGACAACCGGGCCGTTTTCCAAAGCCGCCATGGGGCGCAAGGCCGCCGACGGCAGTCTGTCCCGCGAAACCTTTGTCTGGACCCCCGGTCAGGACGGGTGGCAACGGGCCGAAGATGTGGCCGAGCTGGCACAATTGTTCACTGTATTACCGCCGCCCCCACCCGGCGCGTGAGCGCTGCGCGAAACTTTTGCGCGGTGTTGTCCGTGGCTTGGCCATGATGATCCGCATACCTCGCCCTTTGTTTCACCTGCCCAAGTGGCTGCCCCAACGGCGCACATGGCTCAAGGCGATGCATTGGGCGATGGTGCCAATGCTGATCTGGTTCATCCTGGTCACGCCTGATGATGTGCTGTCGTTTGGCCCCAAGGCTTTTCAGGCCCATTCGATGCTGGCGCTGATCTTTGTCACGCTTTGCCTGCTTTGGACCGCCGATTATATGCGCCGCGGATTGGCCAGCCGTCCGGGGCCGAAATTGCCGCCTTGGGCGCGGCGGGCGCATCAATGGATGCACAAAGCCTTGATCTGGGGCTTGTTCGGTGTCGCGCTCAGCGGTTTTTTCCTTGGGCTGACCTCCTTTACCCTGCTCAAGGCCGGAGGGTTCCTTCCCATCGCTCCGCCCCTTGGCCTGCGCCGCGCCAATGAGATTATCGGCCAGATCCATATCTATGAATTCTACCTGCTGGCGTTGATTGCCATCTGCCACGCCGCTTTCCACATCTGGCGGCATTTGCGCCTGCGCGACAATGCCCTGCGGATCATGGCGCCTAAACGACTGCACCGATATTTGTAAGCCGATGGGCAGCGGCACTGGCACCCGGTGCCCAAGGCCGCTATGTCTGTGGCAAGACTGACGAGGCCCCAGATGACTGACCCTCACATGCCCCCTGCCCCCGTGGCAGAGCATCGCTTTCCCTGCGACACTTGCGGATCCGATCTGCGGTTTGATCCCGGAGCGGCGCAATTGGTCTGTGACCATTGCGGCAACACCGAAGCTATCGCAGGCGCCGCCCCGCGCAGCCACGCCATTGCCGAACTTGACCTGCAAACCGGTCTGGCCGCCGATCTGCCCAGCGCCGAGATGGAAGAAACCCGCGTCACCACCTGCCCCAATTGCGCGGCGCAGGTGGAATTTGAGGCAGGCAAACATGCTGCTGAATGCCCGTTTTGCGCCACGCCGGTGGTGGTCGATACCGGCACCCATCGCCACATCAAACCCCGCGCCGTATTGCCCTTTGCCTTGGCCGAAGAAACCGCCCGCGATGCCATGACCAAATGGTTGGGCGGGTTGTGGTTTGCGCCAAACGGATTGCAGGATTACGCCCGCAAGGGGCGGAAAATGCAGGGGATTTACGTTCCCTATTGGACCTATGACGCGCAAACGCGGTCGTCATACCGGGGGGAGCGTGGCACGGTCTATTACGTGACCCGCACCGTCACGCGAGATGGCAAACGGGTGCAGGAACGTGTGCAAAAAGTGCGCTGGTCCCCGGCATCGGGCCGGGTGGCGCGGTTTTTTGATGATGTGCTGGTGCTGGCGTCGAAATCCCTGCCCAAGAAATACACCGACGCATTGGAGCCGTGGGATCTGTCCGGGCTTGCGCCCTATGCGCCGGAATATCTTGCCGGTTTTCGGGCCGAGGCCTATGCCGTTTCGCTTGAGGATGGCTTTGTCGAGGCGCGTGCGCATATGGACCGGGTGATCGAACGCGACGTGCGATTTGACATCGGCGGCGATCGGCAACGGGTGCATGATGTGGACACTGCCATGTCGGATCTCACGTTTAAACATATCCTGCTGCCTGTCTGGCTGGCGGCCTATAAATACCGCGGCAAAACCTATCGGTTTGTTGTGAACGGAACCTCTGGCCGGGTGCAGGGCGAACGCCCCTACTCGGCCATAAAAATCACCATTGCGGTGGTCCTTGGCCTGTTGGCCGCCGGGGTCATCGGCTATTTTGTGGCGCAGAATAAATGACCCAGATCGACACCCTGAATGATATTCTCAAGGCGCGGCACTCCTGCCGTGGCTTCCGTCCCGATCCCGTGCCTGATGCAGTGATCGCCCAAATCGTGAAAACCGCCCGCCATGTGCCCAGCTGGTGCAACGCCCAGCCCTGGCAGGTCAGCGTGACCAAAGGCGCCGGCACCGAGGCGTTTCGCCAATTGATGCTGGAGACCGCCAGCGCGGGCGGCGTACCACAGCCCGACCTGCCGTGGCCCAAAGGATATTCCGGCGCCTATGCTGAACGGCGTCGCACCTGCGGTTTTCAGCTTTACGATGCGGTTGGGATCGACAAATCGGACCGCAAAGGCAGGCAGGACCAGATGTTGCGCAACTACGCGCTGTTTGATGCGCCGCATGTGGCGATTGTGCATTCCCCGGCAGAGCTTGGCCCCTACGGCGCAATGGACAGCGGTGGGTTTGTCACCGCCTTTACCCTTGCCGCCACCGCGCTGGGGGTGGCCACTGTGCCGCAAGCGGCGATTGCGGCCTATGCCCCGCAGGTGCGCGAATACTTTGAACTCGGGGAGGATCGTCTGGTGCTCTGCGCGATTTCGTTCGGTTACGCCGATGCCGATCACCCCGCCAATCAGTTCCGCACCGAACGGGCGGAACCTTCAGATATTATTGAGTGGAAAGAATAAGATGCGGGCAGTTCTTCAACGGGTGACGCAGGCCTCCGTCACAGTGGATGGCGCGGTGATCGGGCAGATTGAGGCGGGGTTGATGATCCTTGTCTGCGCCATGCCCGAGGACGATGAAAAAACCGCCGAGGCGCTGGCGCTCAAGATTTCCAAGCTGCGGCTGTTCAAGGATGATGCAGGCAAGATGAACCTGTCTTTGGCCCAGACCGGCGGCGCGGCCTTGGTGGTCAGCCAGTTCACCTTGGCCGCCGACACCTCACGCGGCACCCGTCCGGGCTTTTCTTATGCGGCTAAACCGGACGCGGCCAAAGCGCTATACCTCCACTTCGCCGATCACCTGCGCGGCCTCGGCATTGCTGTGGAAACTGGTGAATTTGGCGCGGATATGTCCGTGGCGCTGGTCAATGACGGTCCGGTGACGATCTGCCTGGATACCGAACGGCCCTAGCCCGGTTTCGGCTCCAACAGCTCCACCTCGACAAAGGCGCATTCGAAATCATTGCCGTTGATCACATCATGCGAGACCCCAAGGTCACGGTAATAAGGCACGCCGTTTTGCATCTGAGCGGTGACACGCTCGCCCTCGCCGAGATCTATTTCAAGGACGCCATCAAACAGCGGAATGACCACATAATCAAAGGCATGGCGGTGCCAGCCGGTGTTGTCACCCCGCGCGGCAAAGCGCCATTCGGTGACTTTGACACGTTCGTTTTCAATCATAACCGTCGGCACGGCGGTGCCAGCCTCGGAACACATACAAGGTCTCCTTTGGGCAATTTGGTTCAGGCTGGTTGGATTGACGATCAAGCGATAGGTCCAATTCACAGAAGAACTTAGCTCCAGACAGCCCTGTCACCGGGTCCATCTGCTTGACAGAATCAACGATCCCTCGGACGGTCGCGACATGACAAGCACCCCCAACGCATTGCGCGAGATCACCGAAGAGCCCGACATGGGTATCACTCTTTCTGATGGATGCCGCCTGTCGGCGCGGGTCTGGATGCCCAAAGACGCGGGCGATGATCCGGTGCCGGTGATCCTTGAATATCTGCCCTATCGCAAACGCGACGGCACCTGTGCGCGGGATGCGCTGACCCATCCATGGTTTGCAATGCGCGGCTATGCCTGCTTGCGCGTCGATATTCGCGGCAATGGTGACAGCGAAGGGTTGATGGAGGACGAATACACCGCACAGGAACTCAACGACGCGGTTGAGGTGATCAACTGGGCCGCCGCCCAGCCGTGGTGCAACGGCAATGTCGGCATGATGGGGATCAGCTGGGGCGGGTTCAACGGGTTGCAGGTGGCCGCCCTCGCCCCTGATCCGCTCAAGGCGGTGATCACCCTGTGTTCCACTGTGGACCGTTTTGCCGATGATATTCATTACAAGGGCGGTTGCCTGCTGAATGAAAACCTCGGCTGGGGCGCGACGATGTGGTCCTATTCTTCCCGTGCGCCGGACCCGTCCCTGCGCCCCGAGGATTGGCGCGAGATGTGGCTTGAACGGATGGAGAACGAACCGTTCCTGCCCGCCACATGGCTGCGCCACCAGCGCCGCGATGCCTATTGGCGGCATGGATCGGTCTGCGAAGATTTCAGCGCAATCAAGGCCAAGGTGCTGGCCGTTGGGGGCTGGGGTGACGCCTACAAAAACGCGGTGCCGCAATTGGTCGAGGCGCTGCCGGGCGCCAAGGGGATCGTCGGGCCTTGGGTGCATAAATATCCGCATTTCGCCGTGCCGGAGCCACGCATCGGCTTTCTGCAGGAGGCGCTGCGCTGGTGGGATCATTGGCTCAAAGGTTTGGATACCGGTGTTGAGGATGATCCTGACTACCGCGCCTATTTGATGGACGGTGTGCGCCCCGCAGCATGGTACACAGAACGCCCCGGCCGCTGGGTGGCAGAAAACAAGGGCGCAACCAGCCATCTGGACACCGCACAATTGCACCTGACCGATGATGGATTGACCGACATGGCTGGCCCACTGGATGCGCTCGTGTCTTCTCCCGCGCATTGCGGGGCGGACGCGGGGGAATACTGCGCGATCTGGCTGGGGCCGGAAATGCCCGGCGACCAGCGCCATGATGATGCGTTGTCGCGCTGTTTTGACAGTGGTCCCTTGACCCAAGACATGGATATCATCGGGGCGCCGCGTCTGTCGTTGACCGTGACCTCCGACCAGCCTCAAGCCCAGATCGCCGTGCGCCTGAACCACATTCACCCCGATGGTGCATCAACGCGGATCACCTATGGCGTGCTGAACCTCAGCCATCGCAACAGCGCAGCAGAGCCGCAGCCGATGCAGCCGGGTGTGCCTGAGGAGGTTTCTTTTGCTCTTGATCACATCGCCTACCGCGTACCCAAGGGGCATCGCTTGCGGGTGTCGATCTCGGACGCCTATTGGCCGCTGATCTGGCCGTCGCCGGAAAAGACCGAGCTGCGGCTGACCCAAGGGCGGATCGCCCTGCCCCAACGCCCCACGGCTAGCGGGGATGAATACGCCTTTGCACCGCCCACCGCCGCCGACCCGTGGCAGATCGAAACCCTGCGCGATGAAAACCACATCCGCCGGCAGGAGACAGATATGGTCACAGGCCGCGTCAGCCTGATCATCGAGGATGATTTTGGCGCTGTGCGCGATGCCGATCACGGGCTGATCTCTAGTTCCATCGCCCGCGAAAACTGGAGCGTTCATCCAGACGATCCGGCCTCTGCACGCGGCACCTGTCACTGGACTGATGAATTGCAGAAGGGCGACATCCATCTGCGGACCGAAACCCGCTGCGAAATGTGGTCCGACAGCACAAAATTCCACCTGACTGCCCGAATCGAAGCCTTTGAAGGGAATGATCTGATCTATCAAAGGGATGTCGAAGACAGCATTGATCGGGACAATCTGTAGTCACAACGACATGAAGACCCGTTATTAACCCTTGCAGCAACAGACGAAATGCGCAAACTTGACTCCACAGTCAATAAAACCGCGAGCAACGCGGCGAACCACGATACAACCGGGAGAACCTAAATGAATGATCAACTGAATTACCTGACGGAGAAAGTGGCCAAGGGCCTGATGACCCGTCGTGAGTTTGTCGGCCGTGCCGCCGCTTTGGGCGTGACGGCAGCCGTTGCAAACACCATGCTGGCCACGTCTGCCAAGGCGGACACGCCCAAGCGTGGCGGCATGATGCGCATCGGCTCGTCCGGCGGCGAAAGCACGAACACCCAAGATCCGGCCCTGACCGCATCCGAAGTGCCATTGAACAACCTGCGTGCCTGGGGCGAGACCCTGGTCGAAGTCGACCCGAACGGCGAGCTGGACTACCGCATGGCCGAGAGCGTCGAAGCTTCCGCAGATGCGAAGACATGGTCCTTCAAAATCCGTAAGGGCATCCCGTTCTCCAACGGCAAAGACATGACGCCAGACGACGTTATGAAAACCATGGAGCGTCACAGCAACGAAGACAGCCAGTCGGGTGCATTGGGCATCATGAAGGGCATTGCGAATATGAAGGTCGACGGCGACAACTTTGTGGTTGAGCTGGACACGCCTAACGCTGACCTGCCGTTCCTGATGGCGGACTATCACCTGATGATCCAGCCCGGTGGCGGCATGGACAATCCAGGCGCGGGCATCGGCACCGGCCCCTACACCATCGAAATCGACGAACCCGGTGTGCGCCACGCGTTCAAGCGCCGTGACGATTATTGGGACAGCGACAACCGTGGCTGGGCCGATGAGATCGAACAGCTTGTTCTGAACGATGCAACAGCCCGTACCGCGGCGCTGCAATCTGGTCAGGTACAGATCATCAACCGCGTTGACCCAAAGGTTGCCGCGCTGCTGGACCGTGCCCCTAACCTGAGCGTTCAATCCGCCTCTGGTCGTGGCCACTATGTGTTTATCATGCACATCGACACCGCGCCGTTTGACAACAACGAACTGCGTCTGGCGCTGAAGTATGCGATCGACCGTCAGGAGATGGTGGACAAGATCCTCCGTGGCTATGGCTCCATCGGGAACGACATGCCGATCAATGCCTCCTATCCGCTGTTTGACGAAAGCATCCCGCAGCGCGAGCATTCCATCGAAAAAGCCGCCGAGCACTATAAAAAGTCCGGCCACGATGGCAGCCCGATCATCTTGCGTGTTGCAGACGGTGCCTTCCCCGGTGCGGTTGACGCCGCAGCCCTGTTCCAGCAGAGCGCGGCCAAGGCGGGTATCCCGCTGGAGATCAAGCGTGAGCCAAACGATGGTTACTGGTCCGAAGTATGGAACGTACAGCCTTTCTGTGCCTCCTACTGGGGTGGCCGTCCGGTTCAGGATCAGATGTATGCCACGGCATATCTGTCCACCGCAGATTGGAACGACACCCGTTGGAAGCGTGATGACTTTGACGCCCTGTTGAACTCTGCCAAGGCCGAACTGGACCAAGGCAAGCGCAAGGCGATCTATTCCCAGATGGGCCAGATGCTGCGCGACGAAGGCGGCTTGATCCTGCCAATGTTCAACGACTTCGTTGCGGGCGTGTCCAACAACGTCGGCGGTTACGTGAATGATCCAAACGGCCCTGTGATGAACAACAAGTCTCACATTGCCTGCTGGCTGAAAGACGCGTGATCCGGGCCATTAGCAAATGCACCCGATTTTAAAACTCATTGTCCAGCGCGTTGCGCTGG
>Ga0316202_10001702_pt1 | contig 16263 bp, 11 predicted proteins | sample 3monrhotite_MG_FD_204934 | JGI IMG/M metagenome (GOLD analysis project Ga0316202, IMG submission 204934) | Microbial mat bacterial communities from mineral coupon in-situ incubated in ocean water Damariscotta River, Maine, United States -... | ecosystem: Environmental > Aquatic > Marine >... | reverse complement strand
GGCGTAAAGTTGCGCGGCGTAAAGTTGCGTCTTTCTTTTTTGGTGTTAAAATGGGTTTTGAGGTAACAGATGAGTAAAGATTTATTCCCCTTATCAGTAGCAAAAGGTGTGGCTTTTTGTAATAGAACAGAAGAGCAGCATGCCTTGATTCAAAATGTTGAGAATGGCGCGCATACAGTGCTGGTTGGCCCAAGGCGTTATGGAAAAACCAGCTTGTCACGTCAGGTAGCTTCAAATTGGGCAAGTGATAGAAATAAAAAGGTTGCTGTAAGCACCTCAATGCTATCTGTATCCAATGCAACAGATGTTGCTCAGAAAATTGTTGACGCTGTTAGTAAAGCGGTAGCTAAAATCCTACCACCTTTAAATACAGAAGAGCTTAAAAAACTAGCGGCATCCGTTAATAGTGTCGCGCTGGATGTTAGCTTTGGAGCTGATGGTTTAAAATTCAGTCTTTCTGCCGGGCGAAACACAGCAGATCTTACTGTAACGATTACAAGTATAGGCAAGATCTTAACCAAACTGGATGAGATAGCGGGGCAAAGAAATTGGAAAGTCATGCTGGAAATAGATGAGTTCCAAGAAGTTTCACGCTTAAAAGAAAGCTACGCAATTGAAGCTGAAATAAGAGAGGCTATTCAACACGCTGGCAATATATCTTGCGTGTTTCTAGGCTCAAATAGACAAATGCTTGAAGTAATGTTCACAGAGAAATCAAGGCCTTTTTATAAAATGTGCCACATAATGAAAATTCAACGTATTGAGGCTGTGCATTATCAAATCCATCTCGAAAACATGTCCAAAGCACAATGGACATCCGCTGTGCCATCTCCAGTTGTCGATATGATTATAGAGCTTACTGAGCGTCATCCTTATTATGTAAATAAACTTTGTTATGCCTTATGGCAGCTAGACTCAACGCCCACTAAGGAAGACGTTCTAACCACTTGGGATAACATTATTATAGAAGAAGAGCCAAATATAGTGACTGTACTTACAGGCTTAAGTAATACTCAAAAAGGAGTCATTAACCAACTTGCTATTGAGCCCATATCAGCTCTTGGTGGCAAAAAATTTCTGACCCTTGTGAATCTTGCTAGTTCAACGGTGCGGACCGCAATAGCACAATTAAAGAAAGATGATGTCGTGTATAAGCACTCAGATGGTATGTGGCACGTTATGGACCCATGCTTATCAGCGTATTTGAGAAAATAAGTTTTCGTACCAACATGATTTAAAGGCATGCGGATAAGGCGCAAAAAACTCATCAAAGCACTTTGGACAAAAGCGGCCCGAAAAAGAGTTATAGTGGTAATCATTTATTAGCGAGCGAGCAACCCAGTTCTGCGACTCTCCCGATTTTTCGTTATCGCAAAATATTATTTCATCTCTGACTTTATCATGCGTTATGAGATTAGAGAATTGCTGACCTGTTAAGCAATTTAGATGGGCGATGCGATCTAACCAGCCAAAAAATGACTCACTTTCTTTTTGATGAGAAAATATAGGTAAATTCTTCTCTAGATCATACTGTACAGACACTTCCAACAATAATGAAAATAAATCCTTATGTTATCAGGGATAAGAAATCGTTAAGTGATAATTTTACTATTAAGTTATTTATATTAGCTTACTTCCAATGACCTTCTTTTTGCACTACTTCACTACCAATCATTGATACCTACTATTAAACGACAATTCTGAATTAGCTCTTATAAAGTGGCTAAATTTTGTTGGCCACTACACTTGGTGTACTACAGTGAGTCTGGCACGGCTGCCAGCATACGAAAGTCCAGCCAACCAATTTCGCCAGCTATCGTTCTATAGCTGGTAGCTTCTTCCTTCCTGCATTTTTTCGAGCACCTCCAGTGCCTGTTCGTGCACCTCCCCACTTGCGGTTTTTTTCCGCTCGAGCCCAGGCCTCTGCCCAAAATAAAAAGACTTTTCCAATAATTTGGTAATCCTTTTTTAAAAAACAGGTTGTTTGTTTCAATCCAACCATCAATTCATGCTCTACTTTACGGGCACCTTTTGAATCTTCAGTCGAATCGTCAAGTATTCCAAGTACTTCAACTAATGATACACTTTCAGGTAAATTTCCAAGTATTCCTTCTGACAAAATAGGCATATGGGTTTGCAACCAATTTATAAGTTTCTTGCCTTTTAATGGGGGTATAACTGTTCTTTTCTGCTCTTCTCTTAAACTATCGCTTTCCCGTTTATAGGATTTGCTTATTCGATGGCCACGACGGTATTCTTTTTGGTTAAGTGCTCGATTATGAATAGAGCAAAAAGTAACATCCCATGCCAACCTGTAACATAACTTACATGTTTTAAAGCATTTCCTCTCACTCTCACTTGCCTTCCGCGGCCCTGTAAAGGTTTTCAAAAAATAACCAAGATCTTGTTCAGGTGGATCTTTCAAAATCAAAAAAGATGCTAAGGCATCCAGTTCTTCATATGTATTTAACGCTAAAAGAGTCTCTCTTGGCAGCTCATTTTTAAGGTGTTTGATAGCAATCTTTTTAAGCTCAGAAAGTGTAATCGGTCTGCTACTATTTCTTGCAACTTGAAGGTCATATTGTAACTGATCATAGACTTCTTCTGTAAATGGTGAAGCTGAATTACCAATAATATTTTTCATCAAGTGTCACATTAATCCAAAATTGTACGGTGTCAACAACTCGCCATGGTGTGGCACATCAACAACACAGGAGGGTGAGATGAAACGACAAATAAGGGCTGGGCACAGGGCTGTACGAGGTTACTTCCCAAGCATAAAGAATAACCGACAAGTAGCATTTGAATCCACATTTGAACGCGATCTATTTTATTTATTGGAGCTAAGTCAAAATGTTATAAGCTATGAAGAACAACCTCTTAAAGTTGAAATAGTGTGGGGGGAGAGCACTTGGAAATACACGCCGGATGTTCTTGTTACGATGACAAACAGAGATATTCCAACAATCTATGAAGTGAAACCATCTACTTCTGACTTCCCTGAAAATAAAAAAAAGGCAATGGATCGTTGGTGTTCCAATAACAATTTTACCTTTGAAGTGATTGACGCATCAAAAATTCGCACCCCCGAATTAACACGTGCAAAGTTTTTATACCCTTACCTGAGAAGTGAGCCCTCACAGCATATTATTGACGTTATTTGCAAACATATTTCACAAGTAGGCAAGGTAGCTATTGGTGATGTTTTGAAATCATTACAATGTGATTTAAGTGACATTTACTTTTTAATTGCTACAGATCTTTTGAAGTGTTCAGTCGGAATTCCCTCGAACCGTATTATGTCTATGGAGGTGTCAGGTGTTAAATAAAGCTAGCTTGAAAATTGGGCAAAAAGTTTGGTTTAATGAAATTCCATATTTAATAAAAAAGATAAATGGAAAGCTCCTTTATTTAAAGATATTGGGTGATGAAGATGCACCGGTTATAAAAATAGATTTCCGGGCTGAGATGGCTAATGGAACCCTTCTTTATCAAAGCCCTTTTTTAGAAGAACTGCGGCCAGAATGGGATTCTTTAACAGATGAACAACAAGACTTTGCAAGAAAGATATTTGGTACAATTGAACCATACTTTAACATGCTTAGTGATGGCTTTACTAAGGGTGAAGCTATTCAAAAAGCAGCTCTTGAAGCAGAAGTATCTGATAAAACTATAAGGGAAAGGGTTAAAAGTTATCAACAGTCTGGCTTGGCAGGGCTGGCATGTAGCTTGAAAAAAGGCGGAAAAGGTATGAGCCGTTTAAATAAAAAGGTTGAAGAATTAATTGAATTGTACATAGATAAATATTACCTAAAACGCCCTGGGGTAAGTGTATCGACACTCTTAAGTAAAATTCATCTGACGTGTGGCATGCATGGTTTACCCAAACCGAATAGGGCTACTGTCCAAAAGCGTATTGATATTTTACCTGAAGCTAAAGTACATGCTGCTCAGAAAGGGAGAGCATCTGCGCGCAATAAATTTCATGTTTCACGCGGGTCATTTCCAGGCGCAAATGCTCCTTTGTCGGTTGTTCAATTTGATCATACTCCACTGGACATGATGATTGTAGATAATGAAAATGGTATCTCCGTGGGCCGGCCATACTTAACTATAGGTATCGATGTTTATTCCAGGGCGATTTATGGTTTTTTTCTAACTTTACAACCACCAGCATATACATCGATAGCAATGTGCCTGTTAAATGGCATTCAACCAAAAGATAAACTAATGGAACAGTATAATTTTGATGCTGAAGATTGGCCTACTTATGGACTCCCAGCATGTATACATGTTGATAATGGAAAAGACTTCAGATCCAAATACTTAGCTGACTTTTGTCGAGAATACCAGATTAACCTTGAGTTTCGCCCAATTCGAACACCACAGTACGGGGGGCATGTAGAGCGTATATTTAGAACAATCAACACGCAGCTACACGAAATTTCTGGAACAACTTATTCGTCAGTTCATCACAAAGGCGATTATGAAAGTGAAAAGAATGCTTGTCTGACCCTAGATGAGTTAGAAGAATTTCTTGTGGCATGCATTAGTGAATATCATTTAAAAGTGCATAAAGGAATTAAAATACCTCCCAAGTTAAATTGGGATAAAGCTGTGTATTCAGGCCTTGTAGCACCCTATATTCCAAAAGATGAAGCTAGATTGATAATTGATATTTTACCCTACGAACTAAAGCAGATTACCAAGAATGGTATTGCCATGTTTGCTCTACATTATACGGATGAAATATTACAACCAATTCGCAATGCCGAAATAAAATCAGACAGCAAACACCTGTACAAAATCAAATATGACCCAAGAGATATTTCAAAAGTTTATCTATTGAACCCTTTGTCAAATAAATATGAGACCATTTATTTATCAGACCGACGTATTGGAAACATAAGTAAAATTGAGTTGGATCAAATGAAAAAAGTCCTCAAGCATGAGAACGAGTCCTTTAACATTAAAAATTTGGGGTCTTACCAGTATCGAAAAGAGGAGATTTTAGAGAAGGCAATGTCAGATCACACAGAGAAACGATACCTAAGGATAAAAGAGCGTATTCAGCGAGGCAAAGAAGATGCGTTAAAGACTGGTCAGTCACAAAGTAATACAGGGCAATTTTACCCTACCGGAATAACAATTAACCCTGCAGATGTCGCTATTAGCGATTTAGATTAGGAAAGCATATGAAAAACAGGAAATTAACACCATCGGCGGAGCACGCATTAAAAAACCTGAGTAATAATGAACGAGCACTATATGTTCTTAAGGAGAAATGGATTCCGTACATGGAGGGGACTGATATATTGGAGGAACTTCAATTTATCTTAAACCACCCTAGGGGGGATAGACCCTCTGGAATGGCGATTATTGGTGACAGTAACAACGGTAAAACTAAAATCTTAAAGAGCTTCATTAATAGTAACCAAACGATACGATTTGAAGATCGTGCTAATGTGAGAATCCTTGATATTGAAGCGCCACCAGTTCCAAGCCTTCCCCAGTTATATGCAAAAATATTGAATCGGATAGGTGATCCAAGAGCTGAAAAGGGCGTGGCCAGTATGCGCCTAGAAAGGTTAATTATCCTTTTAACTAGGCTTGAAGTGGAGTGTTTAGTAGTAGATGAAATTCATAATGTATTGGCAGGGTCTCCAGTTCAACAACGAGCCTTTTTGAATATGCTTAAACATATTAGCAATGAGCTAAAGTCACCTGTGATAATCGCAGGGACAAATAAGGTTGATACAGTAGTTGGAACGGATTATCAGGTTCAAAGTAGATATCCAATTTATAGGCTACCTCTATGGGAGCCCAATAAAGAAATGGGAGAGTTCTTGGTCAGGCTTGAAGCAACTCTACCTCTTCGAAATGAGTCGCGAATATGGGAGTGGACAGGAGAATTATACCAACTTTCTGGTGGCGTAATTGGTAATATTGTTGGGATTGTAAGAAGGGCTGCTTATGAGGCTATCAAATCCGGCAGTGATAAAATCACATTGAAATCTCTCAAACATAGTGCCCGTAAGGTAAAGAAGCCCGGCGGCCTTGATAATTAAGTTAGGCATTGAGCCTTCAGAGTTATTATCATCATGGTTAACTCGCCTTGCCAATGAAAATACGATGATGGTTGCAGGGCTACTCTCAACAAAAGGCCTTGAGAAATATGTTCAGACTGATTTTGATTTGCATGCTCACCCTAATTTAATCACATCTTTAGCTGAAACAGGTCTATATAGAAGCCGCCAGATTCGTTTGCAAAGGGCGATGATTTCAGGTTGGGGTGAAAGGTCGGGGTCACTGAAGCAATGTATGCGCAGGTGGATTCTCCCAGGAGGGCATAGGTCTTCCAAGCTTCGTTATTGCCCGTGTTGTTTACAAGAGGCCGCTTATTTCCGTAAGTCTTGGCGTATAAACTGGTATGCTGGATGCCATCGTCATAAAGTTATCCTTCAAGATAAGTGTCCTGCATGTTTATCACCACAGGTACTTTATAAAACATCATGGCGCTTCCCTGTAGGTTACTGCACGTCTTGCCAGCACCCACTTCTAGAAGCCAAACGCATTCCATTTGATGATGAATATTACTGGCAGACAGTTGCGTTATCATTTAACTCTCTGCGTACGAGCACTCCCAAAAAAGAAGCTTCAGCATGGTTTCAAGTAATTTGGGTATTAGCTAACTGGCTAGAAAAAATTAGGCGTGATGATAAGCCTGTTAATTTATTCTTATCCAAGCCACTTATAAGGTTGAGAATGGTTTTTCCAGAAGCTGTGGCATTCCATCAAGCTCGCATCCTATGGGATAAAGAGCCATTTATACTTCAGAGTTTAATATCTGAATATCAGTTCGAGTTTGATAGAATAACTTATAAGTATTGTCCAAGGCCTTTAAAGCAGTACAGAAGATCAAAAGATTGGCGTATTCCAAGTGTTGAACAATTAGAGGTGGCTATTCGGATATTGCTTCAAAGTGGTGATAAAATAACTTATCTACGTATTTCTGAGGTTGCAAAATGCGCGCCCGAAACAATTAGAAAGTATGAGCATTTAGATAAGCTAGTAAGGCAACATGTTTGCCCAGAGTCGGTTATACGTTTGCGTTCATAATCTTTTGAAAACTTTATAAATATGCGTCCTTAACCTATAGTGAGCAATATACAGGGGTTAAGGGATTCATGTTCGAACAAACTTTTAAGAATATCGATGGTGTACTGCATAAAGATGCAGGCGCAGACAGTGAGCTGGATTATATCGGACAAACATCATGGGTAATGTTCTTACGTTACCTTGATGAATTAGAGCAAGATAAGGCCGATGAAGCCGAGCTGCAGGGGCTTGAGTATCAGTATATTCTTGCTGATGAGTATCAGTGGTCAAACTGGGCGATGCCTAAGGGTGCTGATGGGAAACTGGATCATCATAAAGCGATGACAGGTCCAGACTTGATTGAGTTCGTAGATCATAAATTATTCCCCTATCTGGCAGCATTCAAACATTCCGCCGACCATGCACAAACGATTGAATACAAGATTGGTGAAATCTTTTCCGAGCTGAAAAACAAGGTTCAGACGGGTTACAGCCTGCGTGATATTCTGGAATATGCTGATGAGCTTCCTTTCCGCTCCACCAAAGACAAACACGAACTAAGTCATCTTTACGAAACCAAGATTAAAAACATGGGCAATGCTGGTCGTAATGGTGGACAGTATTATACCCCAAGGCCTCTTATTAGGGCAATGATTGAAGTGATTAACCCACAGTTAGGAGAGAAGGTGTATGACGGCGCGGCAGGCTCGTGTGGCTTCCTGTGTGAAGCATATGAATATATGGCAACGCGGATGGATAAAACCACCGACAACCTCAAAACCATTCAAGAGAAAACATTCTACGGTAAAGAGAAAAAGAATCTGGCATATGTGATTGGCATTATGAATATGATCCTTCACGGCATTGAAGCCCCGAACATTATTCATACCAACACCCTTGGCGAAAACATTCGTGATATTCAGGAAAAAGACCGCTACCACGTCATTTTGGCAAACCCGCCTTTTGGTGGTGGTGAGCACAAAGAAGTTCAGCAGAACTTTCCAATCAAAACAGGTGAAACAGCCTTTCTATTTCTACAGCATTTTATCAAGTCTCTCAAAGCAGGTGGCAGAGCCGCGATTGTTATAAAAAACACCTTCCTCAGTAACACAGACAATGCCTCAGTAAGTTTGCGCAAGCACCTGCTAGATACCTGCAACCTTCATACTGTATTGGATATGCCGAGTGGCACATTCCTAGGTGCTGGTGTGAAAACGGTGGTGCTGTTCTTCCAGAAAGGAGAACCGACCAAAAAGACCTGGTACTACCAACTTAACCCAGGCCGTAATATGGGTAAAACCAACCCATTAAACGATAAAGATATGGTAGTCTTTGTAGAGCTACAGAAAACCAAGCCTGAAACTGAACAATCGTGGATGCTCAATATTGCGGATATTGATCCCGATACCTGTGATCTGAGCGTGAATAATCCAAATATTCCCGAAGAAGCTCCACTACGTAGTCCACAAGATATTTTGGCAGAGATGAAAAAGCTTGATAAAGAAATCAATCAGATCCTTCTAACTATAAAAGGATTGATATGAGAGAAGGTTGGGCAAAAAAAAAGCTGGGAGATATAGCTTCAGTTGAATATGGATTTACTGCTAAATCCAAACCAGAAGGACAATATCGATATGTTCGGATAACAGACATTGATAAAAATGGTAACCTAATCAAAGAGTCAAAAATGTTTATCGATTCTTCTGGTGATGCAGAACAGTTTATTTTAAATGATAACGATTTACTTATGGCAAGGACTGGAGCTACTTTTGCAAAAGTGCTTTTATATAAAGACTACGAACCTTCTGTTTTTGCCTCATACCTAATTAAAATTAAGTTTTCTGAGGCAATAGAAAATAAACTCTATTGGTATTTTTCAAAATCATTGGATTACTGGGAACAAGCAAATGAACTGTCGTCTGGGGCTGCTCAACCGCATTTTAACGGTAAGGCTGTTAAACAGGTGACCTTTTCTTACCCTGTATCGGTTAATGAGCAAAAGAAGGTTGTAGAGGTATTGGACCAGGCATTTGCCGCGATTGATCAGGCCAAAGCCAATATCGAGAAGAATTTGCAAAACGCCAAAGACCTTTTCCAAAGCAAACTCAATGAAACCTTCACCCGAAAAGGCGAAGGCTGGGAAGATAAAACGTTGGGAGATACTTGTATTGTTGAGAGGGGGAGCTCACCGAGGCCAATTAAAAAGTATCAAACTGAGAGTGCCGATGGCGTTAATTGGGTGAAAATTGGTGATACGAAAGGTGTTGAGAAACATATCTATTCAACAAAAGAAAAGATCACAAAAGAGGGCGCGCTAAAATCACGTTTTGTTGATATTGGTGATTTCATACTATCTAACTCCATGTCTTTCGGAAGACCATACATTATGAAAACCCAAGGGTACATTCATGATGGATGGTTTGTCCTTAGGCTTCCAGAAGGTATTAATACGGAGTTCTTTTGGTATTTATTAGCTTCACCGTATACGAAGAGCCAATTTGAATCGTTAGCAGCAGGGGCGATAGTAAAAAATATAAGTGGTAACCTTGTAAAAAAAGCAATCCTTCCAATTCCTCCATTAGTAGAACAAGAGAAGATAGTAGATCAAATGGACTTACTTAGTTCTACTGCAAAAAAGATCGAGACGAAATATTTAAAAGAGTTAGATAGCTTAGCTGAATTAAAAAAATCAATTCTTCAAAAAGCTTTTGCTGGGGGGCTAACATGAGTACAACTAACTTTCCTAGAGGATCTGAGTGGCGAAAATGGGATTTACATGTGCATACACCATCTTCAATAGTTCAAGGCTATGGAAGTGGAAATGATGATGAAGTTTGGGAAAAATATTTAAATGATTTAGAAGCTCTTCCAGATGATTTTAAAGTATTGGGGATTAATGATTACTTATTTCTAGATGGGTATAAGCGGCTATTGGGTGAGAAAAGCAAAGGTCGGCTTCCAAATATTGATCTTCTCTTGCCAGTTGTTGAGTTTCGGTTATCTAAGTTTGCAGGCGTGGACTTCAAAACTCTTAAACGAATTAATTTGCATGTTATTTTTTCAAATGAACTCTCCCCAGAAACAATTGAGGCTCAATTTCTAAATGCTTTGCAACAATCATATCAACTCTCTAGTGGTGTTAACCCTAGCTTTTGGAACCATGTCATCACAAAAGATAGCCTTATTGAGCTCGGTGCAAAGATAAAGGCTTCTATTCCAGAAGAACAATTACAACATTATGGAAGTGATTTAATAGAGGGTTTTAATAACCTCAATATACCTGAAGAAAGTATTTTTAAAATATTAAAAAGGAACTTGTTTAAGGGGAAGTGTCTTACAGCAATAGGAAAAACTGAGTGGGATGCCTTAACGTGGCAAGATGGATCAATATCAGAGAAAAAGACCACCATGAATTGTAGTGACCTTGTCTTCACTGCTGCAGAAAGCCCCGAAACATGGGGGAATGCTAAGAAAAAGTTGGTGGATAATAATGTAAATAGCTTGCTCCTAGATTGCAGTGATGCTCACACGTTTTCAGATTCAACTAATAAAGATCGAATAGGAAACTGCAACACCTGGATTAAAGCCGATTGCACTTTTGAGGGACTCAAACAAATCACCTTTGAGCCTGAAGGCCGTGTTGCTGTTGGAATAGGAAAGCCAGAAGAAAAAGGCGGCTATCAGGTTATAGAGTCAGTCACATTAAATCATAGTTATTGTAAGCAAAGAATACCGTTAAACTCTAACCTTAATACTATTATCGGTGGTCGTTCTACAGGTAAATCAACACTGTTGAAACTAATTGCCCTTTCAATTGACCCAGCTATTCGTCTTGATATAGGTAATGAGTATATTAAAGAAATGGTTGGTGGAGATTTTGTTAGTGTTAAATGGCAAGATAAAGAGGCAGACAAGAAGAGAGATATTGAGTTCTTTCCTCAAAGCCACATGTATGAAATAGCACGAAACATAAGCAAAAAAGATAAGCTCATTGAAAAGATCGTAAAAGAAAAAGATGAAAGTGCTATTTTGGACGGTTATGAAAGTTTTTGTAACACTAACAAATTATCTATTCAAACCAGTGTCGATAACTTGTTTGAGCTTCAATCTGAACAGGATATTTTCATAGCACAGCTTAAAGAAAAAGGAGATAAAGAAGGGCTTGAGAAAGAAATTGAACATATTGAGGCTAGAATTAAGAGCGCGCACAGTAATGACTTTACGACAAATGATCTTAGTAGTTACGAAAAGGCAAAAAAAACAATTCTAGATAAGAGCCAAGAGCTACAACGAATCCGAGAAGATAAAAGTGAAATAGAAAAACTTAAAGATGAGGATTTCTTCGATTTATCATTTACTTATAGACTTAACGATCTTTCGGATGCAACGGCAAAAGAAATTAAAGAAATCTATAACAAAATAAAAGAAGCAGCTCTCACTAGCTGGAAGCTAGAATTATCCAATAAGGAAGATGCTTTAAATCTAACTGCACTATCTCTTCAAAATGAAATTGAAGAAGTGAAGAAGACAGAAGGTTTCAAAAAAGGTGAAGCTCATCAAGAAGTAGACAAACAATATAGTGAATTAAGTGAGCGGTTGAAAATTGAACGTAAGAAATTAGATGCGATAGTTTCCATACAAAGAAAGGTTAATCTGTTGGAAACGCAAAAAACTGATCTACTTACTCTAACTGTAAATAAACACATGGCTTATAGTGAACAAACCAATAAGCTGATTGAGGAATTTGCTCTGGTTCATGAAGATATTGAGATTGCCGTTGAAAAAGTTTTCAGAAAAGATAAGTGCAAAAGTCTTTTTCATGATTTTATTAATCTTCAAAGCAATGCCAACAAAGACTTGGTTGAAGATTGGACGGACAACTATGACATTGATACAAAGCAAAAAGTTGAGGAACTTCTATTCAATACTTTGAATGGGTCGATTACCTTGAAAGCATACAAGGAGGCAAAGGATTTAACTAAAGGATTACTAACAGAAAATTGGTTTTCTATTTCATACAAACTCACTTATCAAAGTGACACCTTTGAAAAAATGTCGGATGGTAAAAAAGCCTTTGTTATCTTGAAATTATTACTCGAATTTAGTGATAAGAAGTGTCCTATCTTAATAGATCAGCCAGAAGATAGCTTGGATAATAGGGCTATATACAACGAACTTGTTACTTATCTAAAGCAAAAGAAAAAGAGCCGGCAAATTATTTTAGTTACTCATAATGCTAATATTGTAGTAAACGCTGATGCCGAAGAGGTAATTGTTTCTAATCAGCATGGCAATGATTCTAAGAATCATGGTGCAATAAAATTCCAATATGTTTCTGGAAGCATTGAAAACACTATGGCTAAGGATGACCTGATTGATATTGTCTTGGAGTCTCAAGGTGTTAGAGAACATGTATGTGAAATATTAGAAGGTGGAACAGACGCATTTAAGAAACGGGAAAACAAATATGCGATTGGATAAAACTGTACTATGAATGAGTCACAAACCAAACACGATTTCATTGACCCTGCTTTAAGAGAAGCTGGCTGGGGTGTTGTGGAAGGCTCTCGAATTCGTTTGGAGTTCCCAATTACACAAGGTCGATTGCTGGGGCAAGGTCGGCGCTCAGCCCCTCTGTTTGCTGATTATGTGTTGCAATATAAAAACAGAAATCTAGCTGTTGTTGAAGCCAAGGCTAGAGATCTACATTACACAGATGGCGTAGGTCAGGCCAAAGATTATGCGGAGCGGCTAAACATAAGGTTTACCTATGCTACGAATGGCCTCCAAATCTATGGCATGGACATGGACTTAGGCAAAGAGGGTGACGTAGCTAAGTATCCAACACCTGATGAATTGTGGGAAATGTGTTTCCCTACACCCGTTGATACCAAGAAAGTAGAACAAGCAGAATGGCGAGAACGCCTGTTTGCCATTCCCTTTGAAGACCGCAGTGGAACATGGCAGCCACGTTATTATCAAGGAAATGCTATTACCAAATCTTTGGAAGCAGTGGCAGAAGGGAAAGATAGAATTCTACTTACCCTTGCCACTGGTTCGGGAAAAACTGCGATTGCATTTCAAATCGCATGGAAACTTTTCCAAAGTAAATGGAACTTAAAACGTGATGTTTCACGAAGCCCAAGAATACTGTTCTTGGCAGACAGAAATATTCTAGCTGATCAGGCATTTAATGCCTTTAGTGCTTTTGAGGACGATGCACGGGTTCGGATTCGCCCTTCTGAAATTAAAAAGAAAGGAAGCGTTCCAAAAAATGGGAGTATGTTTTTTACTATCTTCCAAAGCTTCATGAGTGGACCAGACCATTCACCATATTTTGGCCAATACCCTGAGGATTATTTTGATTTTATTATCATTGATGAGTGCCATCGCGGTGGATCTAATGATGAGAGCTCATGGCGTGAAATTATGGAACACTTCAGCCCTGCAGTTCAGCTGGGGTTAACTGCTACGCCAAAACGTGACGTAAATGCTGATACCTATAACTATTTTGGTGAGCCTGTGTATCAGTATTCCCTTAAAAGCGGTATTAATGATGGGTTTTTATCACCATTCCAAGTCAAATCTATCGACACAACCATTGATGAGTATACCTATACCCCAGATGATGTTGTTGAAGAAGGTGAAATTGATGAAGGCCATGAATACACCGAGGAAGAGTTTAATCGAATTATTGAGATCCAGGGTCGTGAAGAATTTCGTGTAAAACGTTTCATGGAGCTCATCAACCAAAATCAAAAAACTCTGGTATTTTGTGCTTCTCAGAAACATGCCGCCGCAGTTCGGAACCTCATTAACCAATATGCAGACAGCACCAGTCCAAATTACTGTCATCGGGTTACAGCAGATGATGGAGCACTTGGCGAACAGCATTTAAGTGATTTCCAAGACAATGAAAAATCAATCCCAACTGTGCTAACCACATCACAAAAACTCAGTACGGGTGTGGATGCGCCAGAGATTAGGAATATTGTATTGCTCCGACCTGTGAAATCTATGGTTGAATTTAAGCAGATTGTAGGCCGAGGAACGCGTCTTTATGATGGTAAGGACTACTTCACCATCTATGACTTTGTAGAGGCTTATAAGCACTTTAGTGATGAGGAATGGGATGGGCCACCGAGAGAACCAGAAGGTGGTGGAACTGGCGGCACAGAAATACAGCCATGTGAAGTATGCGGATTTAAACGATGTATCTGTGGCAAAGAACCTGAACCTATTTGCTATGTATGTAAGAATGACCCTTGTGTTTGCGAGAAAGAACCGAAAAAAATAATTCGAGTCAAACTCGCTGAGCATAAGTTCCTTGAATTGGACTCTATGGTAAGAACTTCTTTCTACAGCCCTGATGGCGCTCCGATTTCAGCTGAGCAGTTTATCAAGAACCTATTTGGTGATATTCCTTCATTTTTCAGTGGTGAGGATGAGCTTAGAGAAATATGGAGCTTGCCTGATACAAGGAAAAAGTTACTCAGTGCGCTGGCGGAGAAAGGCTATGTGCCAAGTCAGCTAGAGGACTTGAAGAAGCTGATTCATGCTGAGGATAGTGACCTTTATGATGTGCTCTCCTACATAGCGTATCATAAAGAGATGCTTCCGAGGCTTGATCGTGCTGAACAGGCCAAGGTTCACTTTATTAATTACAATGAAGCACAGCGTGAGTTTTTAAAATTTGTGCTGAAACAATATGTGCAGACTGGAATTAGTGAGCTGGATGATGCCAAGCTTGCAGATCTTCTGATCCTGAAATATCACTCGCTTGCTGATGCAAAGAATGAACTAGGCGACATTCAATCAATCAGGAATACTTTTATTGAATTTCAGCCATATTTGTATGGGAATGTTGCGGCTTAACAGTTTTCTGCTTTTAAATGCGAACACTTATGGGTGGGTTACCGTGGTTTCTCACAATCTCTTAGCTCTTTAAGCATTTCGGGGTGATTTTCAATTATTTCCCAAGCCAAGTTTACTGCTGAATCCATTGCCATATAATATTCATAATATTCATAATATTCATTGCCTTTTAAGAAATCAGAGCATACATAACGAGCTGTATCAACTTTATGGGCCACAAATATTTGTTTAATTCTATTATTATTTTCATAGTAATTTATTTTCACAAAAAAAGCCAAATTCAAAATAATGTTTATTTTTGATGCGCTTTCTTGACACGAATAAGAAAGCTCAATCATTTCATTCATTTTCCTTATATTTGGAATCAGAACTTCTTTCGCTATATTATGCGGTTGCGGTTGCGGTGATGAGGGCATAGGGACTGCCAGGGGCTTGTGGCATTCTGTACAGTGCCCCCAAGGAAGCTTCCACCAGTATGCGTTATAGAATGGATGCCCATATAAGAATGACTGATTATTGCAATAAACACATCTACCAGCCAGAGGAGTAAAATGGATATCACAGTAAGTAGTCCAAGGATATTGCCACTTCTTTTTCTGATAAATTATTGCTCCCTCTGCCAAGCAGTAAGGGCAGTAATTAAAGCCAGTAATCTTTCTATTAAAATATGAACTGAAGTCAGATGAAATTAACGCAAGGCCTTTCGGATAAAATAAACCTTCATTCCATTCATCTTTAGAAATAATTTCGCCGTTTTCGTTTCCCAGAAGTTTACTCCACCAAGTTGATCGCCAGTTTCTGTTTGTTGGCATATCAAACAAATGACTAACGTGGATGCAATTCGCATGCGCTAACCTATATAACCAGCACTGGATGCTTTCTCCTACTATTGGCCTAAAATGTATTGGTAATTTCGTATTTATTTTCAAGAAAAGGTTAGTAGGCAGCAATATACTGCTGCCTACATTTGACCGTATATGTTATCTAAGATGGAAGAAGATTAATGCGCATTGGAAGTAAACTTGTATAAATTGGAAGTGAACTTGTATAAACTTACATGTGTCACCCACATTTCGAATGACCACATTCTAAGCAAGTGTCACAATTGTCCATTCTAACAAGGCTCATAGCTGCGCATTTGGGGCACTGCATCGCGTTACCTAATGCGGAATCACCGAGCTTTTCTTTGATCTTTTGTTTTTTGGCTTCAAGTTCAGGCGTGTTTAAAGTGCCTTCCATCAGGCCAATAGAAATTAAATGCTGTTGAATGACTTCAGCGATTTCAGCGAC
>Ga0316202_10001701_pt1 | contig 16268 bp, 14 predicted proteins | sample 3monrhotite_MG_FD_204934 | JGI IMG/M metagenome (GOLD analysis project Ga0316202, IMG submission 204934) | Microbial mat bacterial communities from mineral coupon in-situ incubated in ocean water Damariscotta River, Maine, United States -... | ecosystem: Environmental > Aquatic > Marine >... | reverse complement strand
ACATCTTTCACTTGAGGTAATTTTTCAAGTTCGCTTTTAATACTTAAGGTTAATAAATTCATTTCAACCAAGCTTTCTGGTGAATAACTTGCTCCTTTAGGCCGATCTACTCGTAAATAGTAGGCATCTTCTTCATTAAAGCCAAGCGGATGTAAAACCGTTTCAAGTGCTTTTTCAACAACAATAGATGCGCCTGTTAATAATAATGTTGCTAACGTAACTTGTATGGCAATAAGAAAATTACGTGTACGCTTAGACACTTGTAAACCACTACCTTTACCACTGCTTTGCAATTGTGTTTGCAGCTTATCGTAGTTTACGACTCTACTTGATAATTTGGCAAAAACAGCCGCTAAAAGTATCACAATAAAACCCGTAAAGAGCAAAGTAACCGTATCAATACCTAACTCTGAAATTCGAGGGAGTTGTTTTGCGGCTAATTTTTCTAATAATACAAAGCCCCAACCAGCAACCAGCAAGCCTAATGCGCCAGCAATAGCAGATAAAATTAAGCTTTCCGCAAACATAGAAACAAATAATTGATTAGGCTTGGCGCCTAAAGCGGCTTGAATTGCCATAATGCGTTGTTTTTGTGCCGCCCTTGAAAGGAATAAGTTAGTCACGTTGGTAACGGCAATTAGTAACAAGCCGATGACTCCACTTAGTAGTAATAATGCAACTCTTGAACTATCACCAATAATCACCTCTTTTAATGATAATATTTTTGCGCCAGCACTATCACCATTTTTAGCAGCCCCACTAATAATATATTTTTCATTTAACATTTCACCTAATTGAGTAGATGCTTGTAACGTTGAAATGCCCTCTTTTAATTTGCCAACACTGTTTAATGCACGTGTCATTACTCCCCAATTTGTTGCATCTAATCCTTGATAGTCCCAAGGTACCCAAAAATCAGGGGCTTCGTTATATCGATTGGCTGGCGCAATGAAGTTTTCACTGGTAACACCGATCACCTTGTAACTAACATGACCGATCATGGTTTTACGACCGATAATATTTTCATCGCTTTGATACCACTTTTGCCATGCTTGATAACTTAACACGACAACCGCTTGATGGGTGTCTAACCCTTCACTTTCATTAATAACTCGCCCTAAGAACATTTGAGGAGGCAATAACGAAAAATATTCAGGGGTAACAAAGTTAATAAGCGCATTCGGCTGTTCAGGATTATCAGCAACCAACTGTTTGTGATCTAAAACCAAGGCAAATTTATCAAAAACTTGTTGGTTTTTATACCATAACAACATTCCCGGCGCAGATTGCGCACCACTATAACTTTCACCCTCTTCGGTATAAGACTGCTGTACGACAACAAGCTGATTAGCATTTGGATAAGGCAATGACTTAACGAGTAACACATGATTTAGACTAAAAATACAAATCAGCGCCCCTAACGTCACCGCAAGTGTCGCAATAACCGTGATTGAAAAACCGGGCACATTTAACAAAGCAGACTTTGCCAAGGAAAGTTCAAATTTTAAGCTACGAAAAAAATGTCTCATTTGGATTCCTCCACAACAAACTCATCAACGATAATACCGTCTAAAAGGTGCAGTTTACGCTTTGCCATATCGGCATATCTAGGATCATGCGTTACCATACAAATTGTCATACCTTCGGCATTAAGTTTCGCTAACATGGCCATTACGGCGTCACCATTTTTAGAATCCAAATTACCGGTTGGTTCATCCACCAATAATATCGTTGGATTACCAACAAGTGCCCGGGCAATTGCGATGCGTTGTTGTTGCCCACCTGAAAGTTGATTCGGTTTATGATCACAACGGTGAGACATGGCTACTTTTTCTAAACTACTTAACACTTCTTTTTTTATATCAGCATCAGACATTACTGGTTCACTATAACGTAATGGTAAAGCAACATTATCAAAGACACTTAATTCATCAATTAAGTTGAAGGCTTGAAAAACAAAACCAATATGTTGATTTCGAATTTCAGCTCGATGGTTGACGGTTAAATTACTAACATCTTGACCATCAATAAAATACTGACCAGATGTTGGGCTATCAAGCAAACCTAATAACGATAACAACGTTGATTTCCCACAACCTGACGGGCCTGAAATGGAGATATAATCTTGATTATAAATGGCTAAATTCACACCACGTAAAGCATGCGTTTCTATATTTTGGGTCGAAAAAACTTTCGTTAAGTTTTTCATTTCAATAATTACTTTTTGTGAAACGTTAGCGTTTTCAGGCGTCATAGGTGTTACATTTTCAAGTGTCATAATGATTCTCTAAATTATATGTTATTTTCATTTTTAATTAAAAAAAAGGGTTAAAGTTAACTTCATCAATCTGTTATAGGTTATTGAGTGATAGTGATATTATTGGCTTTACTCCAACGTGACATGTCAGACAAAATTAACGTGTCATGCGCTGAAGCCCCAGTGAGTAGTTGAATATATTCACCACTTGCTTGACCGTAGCTCACCGCAACTTTTTGAGCTTGGCTATGCTCTTTATTCACTTTAAATAATTCTGTCTTCATACCTGCACTGGCATTAACGGGCTTTTTGATATACATCACTTGCGTTAATGTGCCTGTTGAAATAACACCATCAACATTTAAATCTGGACGCGCATTTTTAGGCAGTGTTCCGCTAAGTGAAACTTCAATTGAAATCATCCCTTGTTTAACTAATGGGTTGATGCGCTGAACCTTTCCGGTGATTTTTCCACCGCGAGTATCAATATGTACAAGCTGATTTAACGCGATATTTTCAATATCTGATTGTGAAACATTAAGCATGGCAAACAAGCTATCAACACTACCAACCAAAGCGACCTTTTCACCTAAAACAAGACTTTGCCCTAATTCAACAGGCAAGCTTTGTACTACACCATTAATGCCCGCTCTTACCGTTAATCGATTAAATTGTTCGGTAATAACGGCAACATTTTCTTTTTGTTGTTCAATTTTATCTTGCTCGATTGCTAGCTCTTGTTGGTGCACTTCACCTAATTGCGTAAGCCTTGTATTTTCTATAGTGATACGACGAGATAGCTGACGATAATCTAACTGTGAACGCTTAAACGTTAATTCAGAAACAATACCTTTTTTCATTAACTTTTCTTCTGCTAACATTGTAAGTTCAGCCAGTTCTAACTCAGACATTAATTGCTCTTGCAGTGCTTGATGAGCAAGTAATTCTCGTTTTTGCTTTAATTCTGTCTGTAAAAATATTGACTTAGCATTGCTATAGTTACGTGCAGCTTCTTTTACTTGTTGTGCAATTTTAGGATTCGACAAACGAACAATAATGCTATCTTTGTTTACTAACGAGCCCGGTTTTAATAATATTTCTTCTACCGTTGCATTGGCAGGCGTTGTTAATAAACGTTGTTGTTTGGATTTTAGTTTTCCATAGCCTTGAACCTCTAAATCAAGATCTCCCCGCTTAACCGTATCTGTCCAAATTTGACTACTTGTCACTTTTTCAGCACCTGACGGCTGATTAAACCCCCAAAAACTCATAACTAACACCGTAAATACAGCACCAATCATCCATTTTACTTTTTGATTAGTTGACTTATTTTCGGTTGCTTTTCTAATATCCATAAATGGCTCCCAATATAATTAATATTGATAGAGCAACAGGAATGCCAAATCATAACCAAATGAATTTTATAGAGTTTAATTTTTAGTTTGTTTTTTGATTTTCGCTTTTGAATACTATTTTTTGTGATATTGGGAATGATTGATTTCGACAAGGGAATAACCATTCTCTTCAATCAATGCCTTGCCTCTAAGCCTTTTAATTCTCGCTGAGTGGGAAATAACTTAATAAACTTGGTATTATTTAAGAAATAAATTTTTCAGAAACATATTGTTTATAGCTACAACATATTAAGTTGCACTTTTATAATTGAGATGCTATTTGCAGTGACCATAATTCAATAAAAGATGGCGTCTTCGGCGGGAGTCGAACCCACGACATCACCCTTAGGAGGGGTGCACTCTATCCAGCTGAGTTACGAAGACTTTAAGTATATAACTAGGCTATTGTACAAAACATTTTAAACAATGTTAAATAAAACAAGTCAGTTATGACATTAAAATCTCATTATAAATTAAAGTATTAAAATGAGTAGTGAGGAGATCAAGGTATAGTATTAATAAGTAATCATCTTAGTCTTCCAACTTTTTTTAAATATTCGTGGCCTAATAGTAGAGAACCTTCCAAATTAAGGTGATTAGAATCTCGATATAGAGGTATACCATTTAAATAAGTTAAACAGTTAGACTTGCCACAAAATAAATTTTCGAGAGAGATAAATTTTACAGATTGGTAATACCTTTTTTTCAAATCATCAAATTTCTGTACCAACTTAGGAAATGATACTTCAATTTTTTCTACTTCACATGCTTTACTACTGTTAGCGTTATTACGCAAAAGCCCTTCTAAATAACAAGCACTTAAATCTTTCTTTTGTCTTGGTAACATTTCAATAACTATCGGTTTTATTCCATTTTTTAATAAAACATCAAGAGTATTTTGTAAAGACTTTAAAATTATATCAAGTTTAACTTCTCTTTTTTTTTCATTTAGTAAATCCCCTAACAAGTACCCCCCCCAAGCAGCGGCCAAGATGACGGTTTGGGGCTGATTTTTAATAATATAAGATAAAACCTCATCATTTCGTTCAATACAATTATTCTTTGCTCCGTAGGCATTAATATAAATTCCCATCAATGGTGGGCAATTCCCACGAGTAATCTCAAGCACCTTCAAATTCGATGCCTTTCCTATTACATCAATAAAACCTATAAAATGGTTTGCATGTGAGTCTCCCCATAAAATGGCCTCTTTAGCATGCTCTTTTTGAGTACCCAATAAACATCGACTGGAATCATCTATTTTCATGTTCGTGGTATGGCACGTTTTACGACCAAATTCGGGTTTACTATTTAAAGCAGCTTCTGCAATTACAATATTTGGATCAAATCGTGTAGGGAAAAACTGATTAGCCTGACTAACAAAATACAGAGTTAACAGAGCGATTGCAGGTACTACATAAAAAGAGAGTGCTATTTTATGATGTTTGGCATACTTTGAGTAACGAACTATTTTCTCAACAAAGCGCCAACTAAAATAAGCAAAAATAAAAGAGAATAGTAATAATAATACCTGGTTTTTGAAATCTAGTGGAAGACCAAAAATTTTAACAAAAGTTATTAACGGCCAGTGCCACAAATATAATGAATAAGAGAGAAGTCCGATAAAAACTAGCAGTTTATTACCTAGTAAAACATGAGAAATACATCGACGATTTACCCCTGCAAGTATAATTCCAGCGGTAGCTGTACATGGAATAACAGCTAGTATTCCAGGAAATTGAGATGTTTCGTCAAAAGTAATCGCCGCATAAAACAATAAACCAATCGAAATAACAAATAAAGCATTAGCAGTAAAGTTAGATAATTTAACAACCTTTACATCTTGTATAACCAAAACAGCAAGTATAGAGCCAATTAAAAATTCATGAACTCGACTCACTACCAAAAAATATGCCAATTTTTGGTGCATGTTCGTTAAGAAATAAGAAAATAACAGCGTTAATATAAATATAATGAGTAAGGTTAACCGCTGAAATTTTTGATTATTTATTTTTAACCATAAAACAACACTTAAAGGCATTAATAAATAAAACTGTTCTTCAACAGACAAAGACCAAGTGTGTAAAAGAGGAATTTTATCCGCAGCAGAAGAAAAATACCCTCCTTGCGTAAATAAAAAGTAGAAATTTGATGAGAAAAACATAGAACTAATAGCACTTTGTTGAAACGCTTTAAAAGCGATAGGAGTCAATAAAAACCAAGCAGCTATTAAGCTAAAAAATATAACGGTCAAGTAAGCAGGAATTAAACGAGCAGCACGCCGCGCATAAAAATGCGTAAATGAAAACGTTTTTGACGCTGATTCTTTTAATACAATACCTGTTATAAGAAAACCTGATATTGTAAAAAAAACATCTACACCTACAAATCCTCCCTTAAACACTATAAAATCCAAATGAAAAAATAGTACGATGAGCACGGCAATAGCTCTTAAGCCATCTATATCAGCCCTATAATTTAACACGAAATTTCTTTTGATAAATTATTGTACAAACAAAGAATCGCAATACGTTGGTAGACATTTTTATCTCTAAATAAGTGATGGTGATGTGAGACCCTAATAAAAGCCTGCTACTCCTTTAAAATCGTTAGGATAATACATTAAGAGCCATCTAAACATCAATAAAACATTTTAAAACCTTAACTTCCCCCCCACGGCAAGATCATTAGAAATTGAACTTATAGAACAATTAGCGATCAGATCAAGGCATAATAATACCGTTTCCATTAATTAACTTCCCACCTGTATCCAATCTCTAGAACATAATTACATCACTCTAGAGGCGACAGATATAAAGCTATTCCAGGCTCTGCTACATTCATCAACAATATCGTCATATCCCTTAAAACATCTATTAGCGAGTTCATTTTGACGTAGCTATTGCCATACCTGCTCTATGGGATTCAACTCCGGTGAATAAGGCAGCAACTTAATAATAGATAAATTTTCAAACCTATCAGCTAAGTGACATTGATGCCAAGCTGCACCATCAACGACAATAACGCCATGTCGGCCTTCAGGCACTTTTTTCGAAATTAATGCCAAATGTTTTTCCATTACATCCATATTCATAAACGGTGCTATTAATGCTTCTGTATCTCCTGTTACAGGGCAGACAGCACCAAAAAGATACACATATTCAAACTGTTGTTGCTTTACCGCACTTGGTCTTGTTCCTTTCTCTGCCCAGAGTCTTGTCGTCGTGTTCTGCTGCCCAAAACGTGCTTCGTATTGGAACCATACGTCAACTTTTTTAAGGCTTACATTCCACGGGATCGTGAGGATCATTTCCATTTCGAATTTTTTTAAAACTCTCTTGAGCGTCTTCTGACTGCTTAGGATGTCTAGAGCGACTCGTTATCCATGAAAAGCCTAACTGATGAAGCAGTCGATAAACATTTGAAACGCAATAGTTGAGCTCAAACTCTTGAGCAACATAATTAACAAGCATTTGCGCGTTAAGCTACCACCACTTTCTTTAATACTATTTTTGCGGATGTATTCACTTAATTGAGAAAGTTGAGCTTCATTTAAACGTGAAGGACGACCAGAACGAGGTTTTTCTTTTAATCCTTCAAGCCCTTGAGCATAAAAGTTTTTAAGCCAATCATTAACAATACGGCGGCTAATATGTAGATTTCTTGCTGTTTGTGAGTTGTAACCCACATGAGTACGACTTTCTAAAACACTTTATTCAATTACAGATTCTCGTATTGAACGCCGTGAAAAGTATGTAACATTAACAAGTAATGTAGGTGTTTGAGGTTGGGTAGGATCATTATCAAGCTAATCTACTTATTGAACGTACAAATAGATTAGTATATTTTTATTGATTATAAGTATTGATTAAATTGATATAATGCTATTTTCTCTTATTAGCATAATATTAAACTAGAAAACTATAATTTTCCTCTGAGGTATAACATAATATATTTCAGCAAATTCAATTGTCTCCCAACTCGAGTCGGCTGACTTAACAGTCGATATAACCATTCACATTTACATTTAATAAATAATGATGGTGCTCGTTTAACATTACCCGTAAAAACATCATAGGTACCACCAACGCCCATAAAAAAAGCATCTGGAACTATTTTACGACATTCAAACATAAAGTATTCTTGCTTAGGTGAGCCTAAAGCGACAGAAACTATTTTAGCCCCCGACTCTTTAATTCTATGAATAACCTTTTCACGAGTGGAGCTATCAAAATAACCATTTTGATAGCCAACTACATTAACACCTTGCTCGATAAGTTTTTGATATGTTAATAAAACAACTGCTTCCGAGGCACCAACAATAAAGACTGGTACGTTATATTTCCCAGAAGCCAACAACAGTTGCTCCCACAATTCACAGCCAGGAATACGCGCAACTTTTTTACCTAATTTTTTAGACATTACATAAGAAACACCCATACCATCAGGGTAGCGTAATGTCGCTTTAGTTATAACTTCTTTCATTTCATCATTATTTTTAGACAAAATAATTTTTTCAGGGTTTATTGCAATAGCAACTCCCGGTTTTACCTTGTCATTATTTAAAATAACATGCTTGATTACATCTTCAATAGATTGAAAACAAGAGACTGAAATATTTCCTACACTAATTTCATTAACCATTAATTTTTCTTTAAATCACTTATTACATTAAAATAAACATTACTTAACTGCTGGGCTATTTGAGATAACTTATACGGTTCTACCTTGCTTTTTGACGATGTAGACAATGCTTGATAATCAGATTGAGGTAAGGATAAAACTTTTTGTAAATGTTTACCTGCATTTTGCTCTAGCCAGTGATCCTCGTTACGCCATAAAAAACCATTAACCTTATCTATAACTTGGGTAGATGAACCATCTGTTCTTGTTGCAATAACTGGTGTGCCACATGCCATAGCTTCAGCCATTACCAAACCAAAAGACTCATTACGCGATAAATTTATCAAATACTTAGATTGATGGTAAAGCACAACTAACTCCTTCGGTGATTTAGCACCTAAATAGCATATATTATGTTTGGATTCATTCAACACTAAATGGTTATTGCCTTTGCCTACAACGGCGATATTTAATTTGTTATCTGATCGCTCTAGACTATTTACAAGATGAATTAATCTATCTAGTCCTTTATTGAAATCTAAATGTCCAACAAATATTAAGTCATATTTTTTTTCTGTGGTAATTGCACTATGATGAAAAAAGAAATCGGAAACCCCTGCACTAATAATTTCAGCGTCAACATTACGATAAAACTTATTTTGCAACGATTGACTAACAAAAATATATTTGTCTACTAAATAACTAGACAATCGATATAACAACCCCGGTGGAGAATACAAATACACATCGCTACCATGGAAAGTTACTACAATTTTTAATTGCCAATTTCTTAACAATTTATAACTAATAGCAAATAAGATAAGAGGAAAGTAAAAATGAACATGAATAATGTCTATTTTTTTTGTTGATAAAACATATTTAATGAAAAAATTATAAAAAAATAGAGGATATCTAAAAATTTTAGCTAGGCCTGTTTTAATATCTTGATTAAGATAAAAAAAATCAGTCTTTATGGCCTCTTTATTCATCGCGTCATATTGATTCTGCACAAACAAACCTGAGTAAGGGTTTTTCTCACTTGGTCCCATATTAGAAAGTAGTAGAATATTTAAATACACTATTTTTTAATCTCTGAACGTTTCAATTGCACACCATAATTTGCACCAGAAGGAATAGTATGAAGCAGCACGCAATAAAAAAGTTGGATTTGTTACCACATCACTTTTTAAAATAGCACTCTATACAAAATAAAAATAAAAAATAAACAATAAACAATAAACAATAAACAATAAAAATTTTTAATGAAAATATAAATTAAGGTATTTAATTTTTATGAATAAGCACACATCATATTAATTATTAATGAAATTAGATACCCCACCCTTACCGTTAATAATCGATATCAATTATTAACAATTTTTCCATATAGTTAAGCTTTTAAATATCGATAAATTTTTCTAACTAAATGCCATAACCAATTTGGTAATAGCCTGAATAAAATAAGTTGCAAAAATTGCAAATACGACAATTCTTTTCTTATTTCTTTTGGCATTTGCTCAAAAATTTTATCTTGATTACCACCAATAACCATTAATCTTACAACTCTGTGTAAATAAAATGTTTTTTTTGCTTGTTTTGACAACAGATTAGATATTTTAGTTAGCCAAAACATTGCAGGTACAAAATCAACACTGTTACTTATTCTTTGACCATCATCATCATCAAGCATTTTAACTAACACTTCTGGTAGCATCGTGAATTCAGCTCCACAAGCACACAAACGAATAGTAAAATCATAATCTTGAAATCTCACTAACGATTCATCAAAAAGCACTTGCTTAGCAAAACTTCTAGCCATAAAAAGAGTACTTGTTTGAATTGATTGCTTTTCAATAAGTAAATAATCACCAACCGCTTCCTTTTTTTTAATTGAGCGTTTAGGGAAGATCTCTCCTTTACTTACAAATTGAGAATAAATCACATTTTTTTCATGTTTAATACAAGACAAACATTGAGCAAGTTTGTTTTCTTCCCATAAATCATCTGAATCCAGTAAAGCTATATATTGACCTTTTGCTACTAAAATACCGGTATTTCTTGCTGCGGAACCATGCCTGTTAGACTCATGAACAATTAACTTTATTCGAGTATCATTAAAACTTTCAATAATTATTTTAAGCTCAACAATATCCTTAGAATAATCATCAACAATGATAATTTCTATATCATTAACAGTTTGGTTGAGTACCGATAATATAGTTTTTTTAACAATTTTAGAACGATTATAAGTAGGTATAATCACTGATATTTTAGGTGGTTGCTTCATTGTACTAACACTTTTTAAGTCTATTCAAATATATATCGGTTAAAACCATTCCATTAAGTAAGGCCCAACCAAAACCTAAAATTCCAGAAGTTATAATATGCCCGCTTAAAAAAGATAATGAAATAAGAATAATATTGCTAACTGCAGCTGCGGGGGCGTACTGGCTTGAAGAAATTTTTAGCGCTTGGTAACTATGCCAAATAAATAAAAACAGTGTTATCAGCATAATAAATACTCCAAAGCTCCCTAACCATACAAATATATCAACAATATCAATTTCTGCGCTAAACTTATCAGTATATTGCATAATTCCAGATACACCTGCACCAAATAGCCATTGAACAACACTGTATTTTTCACTAAAGATAACCAGTAAGTTAGTGCTGTATAGTTCACGCCCAGATAGTATTAGACCTAAAATACCTTTTGACTCATAAATCCACACAAACCGTTCCCATATCGTAAGTGAACTAAGCATTGGAGAAATATATATATAACTAAACACCGACATAAACAATAAAAAAGATGTGAGGATTAGCTTTAAGGGTGTCAAGAAAAAAAATAAATTACGCTCAGCGAAAATAGGAATTAAACTAACAAGAAGAATTGAAGATAATATAGTAGTTTTTGTGGCAATCAAAACACCCCAAATAAGGGTTAATATTGATAATAATAAATAAAGAAACTTATTTTTATCCCAAGCCCTAATTAATGCATAGCTAAAAAATAAAACAAAAACACCGCCTAGTTCATTCCCTGCGGTATAATAACCATTAATACCTATCCCTTCTCCATTACCAAATTCATAACTTTTATAACCAAAACCTAATAACCCAATGAATAAGTTAACATTAAGCGCGATAAAATTGCTCCATAGCGCAAGCCTTCCCCACTTTATCAATATATTAAGATCGTACTTAGCTATTAGAAAAAGGTAACTAAAGATGGTAACGGGAACTATAAGCTTTAGTGCAGCAGCTAAATCTTTTAGAAATAAATTTAACTGTCCAAAATTGAGAAACATTACCCCGGTTGAAAACAACAAACCTGTCAGTATAAAAAAAACAACGGTTGCGACTCTAATTGATAACATCGTAATAATATTAAAAATAACAAACAACATTATTAATTTGTAGATAAGCGAAAGTTTTAGGTCTAGTCCAACTTCAAGAACAAAAAAACCTGTAAACATATCTACCCACAATCCGCCTGCCAACATTATAAATGAGCAGACAACCAATAGATTAATTGCTGGTACGCGCTCGTCTATATTTTCAGAGTGCATTATGCCGGCGTTCAATCACAAGTAAATGACGCAATAGAGCAATAAAAACCGCCCCTATACTAGCTAAAAAAGTAATGACTATAACGAGAAATACTCTGTTGGGACTATTTTTATCTTCAGGTAAGACAATATCAGTAAGAGGTTTTAAAACATAACCAGAATTTACATTGGCTAATAATATAGTTTTAGTTTTTTCTTCAATCAAACTATATAAAACAGCTTTGACAGATTGAACATGACTATCTTTTGCAGTTTCGAGCAAATAATCAATACTTTGCTGAGCCTCGTTTAAATCTTGCTGCTCTATTAGATTATTTAATCCATCGACATACAGCTTTAACCATTTTTTGGCTAATACTGGGTTAATATAATCTAAAGTAATTTTAAGCATTCCTGATGAGCTTACTTCATTTATACTTAACATTTTTATAAAGCCATTATAGCCTTGCCAAGGCGTTGGAATAGTTAATAATGCATCACCAACCAGCCATTTATTCATAGATACGTTATAAATATTGTCATCATAGATAAATTTATTGCTATTTTTATCCCAAGACTTCACTGCAAATAAATAAGGCAACAATTCTTGTTTTTCAATAAATGATTGTATATAACTTCTTGATGTCGCTAACTCAACAAACTGCGCAACATTATTTTTTTCAGCACCTAAATTAATACCAGACAAACCAGCTAGACCACCTAATTGCCCTGTTAAGGATGATATCCCTCCGGCATTAGAAGTATCTGTTGGAATTAGAGTAATTTCAGCCCTATAAATATCTGGCATAGAATAAACATATACCGATGTAATTATTGCAACAATAGAAACGATTATAAAAATCAATTTTTTAGCCTCATTTAATATATTAAACAAACCTAAAACTGAAAAAGTCACAATTTCTGATTTCATATTATTTTTAGATAGATCCATTTTTATTCAACCAACATTTTTAAATATCTACCATACCCGGTTTTGCCTAGCTCTTCTGATTGCTCAAGTATTTGATTTTTTGTTAACCAACCATTTATGTAGCCAATTTCTTCTAAACAAGCAATTTTAAAGCCTTGTCGTTTTTCAACCGTTTGTACAAACATAGAAGCTTCCATTAAGCTGTCGTGCGTGCCAGTGTCGAGCCAAGCAAAGCCTCTACCAAGTACCATTACTGATAATTTTTTTTGTGCTAAATAAGCTTGATTTATCGCGGTTATTTCTAATTCACCACGCTCTGATGGCTGAACCTTTTTCGCTATACTAACAACGGAATTATCATAAAAATATAATCCTGTTACCGCATAGTTAGATTTAGGTTCTTTGGGCTTTTCTTCAAGTGATAGTGCGTTAAAATTGTTATCAACTTCAACCACGCCAAAACGTTCAGGATCATGTACTTGATAAGCAAATACGGTTGCGCCGTCAGTAAGTTGTGCGGCTTCTTTTAATTTAGGAGAGAAGTTAGCACCATAAAAAATATTGTCGCCCAATATTAAACATACAGAGTCGTTACCAATAAAGCTTTCACCAATAATAAAAGCTTGCGCTAAACCCTCGGGCTTTGGTTGAACAGCATACGATAAATTAATACCAAAACGACTGCCATTACCTAGTAACTTTTCAAACTGTTGCAGGTCTTCAGGCGTTGTAATGATCAATATATCTTTTATTTCGGCTAACATCAAAACAGATAATGGATAATAAATCATTGGTTTATCGTAAACGGGTAAAAGCTGTTTAGATACACTATGCGTTATAGGATATAACCGAGTACCACTGCCACCTGCTAATATAATACCTTTCATGTTAATTTGAACCTAATCTTTGTCGGTTGTAACAATCTTTTTGTACTTGTTGGCACCAAGTTAAGTTATTTAAAAACCATTGAACAGTTTTTCTTAATCCTGTTTCAAATGTTTCTAAGGGTTGCCAATTAAGTTGTTCATTTATTTTACTGGCATCAATAGCATAACGTAAATCGTGCCCTGGTCTGTCTTTTACAAAGGTGATAAGTTCGCGATAACTGGTTATTTGAGCTTCTGAAACAAGTTCAGAATAACGGTTAGCTATTTCTATAGGTTTTAATTCATCAAGTATTGTACAAATAAGTTGCACAACTTCTAAATTGGTTTTTTCGTTATGCCCCCCTATATTATAGGTTTCACCTACTTCCCCTTCAGTAACCACTTTAACTAAAGCCTTGGCGTGATCTTCTACAAATAACCAATCTCTAATTTGTGAACCATCGCCATAAATGGGTAATTTTTTTCCTTCTAACGCGTTTAAAATAGTAAGCGGTATTAATTTTTCAGGGAAATGATAAGGGCCATAATTATTTGAACAATTGGTAACCAGTGTAGGTAAGCCATATGTTCTATGCCAAGCACGTACTAAATGATCAGAACTTGCCTTACTAGCTGAATAAGGAGAACTGGGATCATAAGCCGTTCTTTCTGTGAACAACAATCCAGTATTAGCTAAATCTCCATATACCTCATCAGTTGAAATATGATGAAACTTAAACGCTACTTTTTTCGCTTCGGGTAATGTTTGCCAATATTTATTAGCCGCATCAAGTAGTGTATACGTGCCAACAATATTTGTTTGAATAAATTCAGCGGGGCCATCGATAGAACGGTCCACATGAGATTCAGCAGCTAAATGCATAACAAAGTCGGGTTGGTAGTTTGAAAATAATTCTGAAATTTTCGCAGCATTGCAAATATCAACTTTTTCAAAAGTGTAGTTTTTATTTTTTTCGGCGTTAGGTAATGACAATAAACTTCCTGCATAGGTAAGTTTATCGACATTAATAACATTGAATGTATTTTGGGCAAGCAACAACCGAACAACCGCACTACCGATAAACCCTGCACCACCAGTAATTAAAATAGTCTTCATTTATTCAGCCTTACTTTTGGCTGTTTTTTTAGCTGGTTGGAATGGTTTAACCACAGAATTAACCTTGGTTATTTTTTTTTGCAATTCAAGTTCAGCTTCGAGTATTGCAAGCTTTTGCACTATTCTATCTTGCGTTATATCGGTTTTATTACGTTCAATGTCCATGAGTAATATTTTAATCATGGCGGCAGCCAATCCAATAATAATGGGAATAATAGGTGGATACGCGATGCCTACAGCATTACCTATCCAGTCAATAATAATAGGGAATGTGCCAAGAATTAACACCACAATAGCCACTAAAACCCAACGTAATGCCTGTTTAGGCGCTAAATGATCACGACGAACAAGCCAGTAAATAGCAGAGGCGATAATAATGCCAATAATGGTTGAAACAATTTGCGGGTTAGTCAAAATCGTGGAGCCTTGTAATTCTAGTTTTATATCGTTCTTTATGGGTTGGAAATGCTTTAGCGAGTGAGAGTAATCCGCTATAAAGTAGGTAATAACCAACGGCTAACCAAGAATGAAAAATTCTTGATATCCCTGCTTTTCGCTCTTCCATGGGTACTGGCGTTTCTACTATATTAAGTTGTAAATCGCGCATCATTAATAAAACACCAATACATTGATATTCCAACATGGTTGCTTGTTTTGACACTAAACAATGTAAAGCATTTTTATTATACAAACGAAACCCTGAGGTTATATCGCTTACGTTAAGACGATTTATACTTTTAAAAAAACGCCACGCAATATGGCGCCCGGTACTGCCTCGTTGGGTACAATTGCCGATAACAACATCAGCACCGTGTTTGTATTTTTCAATTAAAAACGAAATATTCTCTGCACTATGTTGACCATCGGCATCCATTGTTATAACAATATCGAACCCGAGTTTATAAGCATAACGTAAGCCTGTTTGTGTGGCCTTCCATGCCCCCAAATTAACGATATGTGTTAGTACTAATGCGCCCGATTTTTGCGCTTCATTTTTGGTTTCATCGCTACTTGCATCGTCAACTACAATGACTTTACAGCCTAATTTTATGACAGACGTAACAATAGCGCCGATAGAGGCACTTTCATTCATTGCAGGGATCACGACACAAACTTGACTATAATTCAAACGAGATTTTACCAAAAATAATTCAAGGCTGTGATTATAAAGGGTTTGAGAGAAAAGTTCGAGTAGTATCACAAAACAAAATTGCAAAAGTTTTGTTTTAAAGGGGCAAAGATAAAAAAAAGAATAATAATACGACTTGCCTATGTAGATGGCTCAGGATTGATCTGTAGATTGATGCTTACTTTGACAAAACACTTTTTTGTCGGGACTCATCATTAATTATTTAATGACATAATTTTAGTTTCTATAAAGTTATAACGACTTTGTATAAATTGAGCAGAACTGCTTTTAAAATTATTTTGATATGGTATTATCAATTATTGTATTTTTAATAATGTTTCTGATATTATGTTGTCAATTTTATCACCATCTGACTTGAGTGATGAACTAGCGAAATCAC
>Ga0316202_10001700_pt1 | contig 16272 bp, 30 predicted proteins | sample 3monrhotite_MG_FD_204934 | JGI IMG/M metagenome (GOLD analysis project Ga0316202, IMG submission 204934) | Microbial mat bacterial communities from mineral coupon in-situ incubated in ocean water Damariscotta River, Maine, United States -... | ecosystem: Environmental > Aquatic > Marine >... | reverse complement strand
CGTCAGCATTAGTGTCACTAATAACCAAAGCGCATCCGTAACCTTTGGCAACACCAGTGGTGTTAAGAGCCCCGGTCAGATGAATGGTTCCGTCTGTAGAACTAAAGTCGCCGCTAGTGATATCAATCGAAGTTGTTGCGATCTTCTCGTAGGTGAAGGCATCGCCCGTGAGAGTGTTGTTGGAGCAATCAATAACATCGACATCAACGTTCGATCCCTTTGCGTTGTAAGCGTCAGCGATCTTCTGGAAATCACCACGGAACTGCCACAAAGAGGCCCCCGCTTCATTCTTACGCTCATTCAAGAAGCCAACAACCCTGCCGCCGCTGATGACGGTGCGGTCAGCCTTGTTTCGGACATCGTCTTTAAGCTTATCCATCTCAAGCTCAAGCGCTCCGATAAAGCTCGCGGTGCCGCCCTTAGCCGCTGCGGCAATGGATGGCCCCGTAACCTCGAAACGTCCGTAAAGATAGGCGGCAGTAAAGACAAGACGTTTGGTATCCTGAGAGCCAGCCGCGTCCAGATCTGCGTCCTCAGCCTTAAAGGCGACGCCGCTGTTTCGGCCAACATGCACGGGAACAACGCCCTGCTTGCCTGCCCAGGAGATCTTGGCCTTCTCGAACATCTGAAGGACCATGACCTCGTTATTAAGCTGCTCCTGAAGAGGCCCAATATAGAACTCTTTAAGAACACTATCTAAATGCGAAATAGTAACTGGTGTTGTTGCACCCATTTTCTCTTACTCCCTAACCAAAGAGGTTGATGTCGCCATTTTCTATGGCTTTAAAGAGGGCCTCTGTGCCCTCCTTGATCGACCCGTAAGACTTGCGGTCAGCGGTTCGAGCAACCCTCGACGCTCCCGTCCCTGCACGCTTTGGGCGCGAAGGAACACCTGACGACGCCTCGGTAGCCTGAGTCTCGGCCTCTGCAACAGATGCACCGGGGTTCTTCTCAAGATACCGAGCAATCGCCTCTTCCTCGCGCTTTGCGAGCCACGTCGTGTACTGCTCTGCCACTCGACCTAAGTCGACGTTTGGATCACGCTGTACGGCACTGTAGAGAACTTGCTGAAGGTCTGTAGTGAGATTCTTGTCATAGTTGCCAGTGACATCGGCGACCTCTTGCCGAAGACGAACACGTTCAGCGTGGACCTCCTGCTGGTGCAGGCGGGCCTCCATCATGGCAATCTTGTCCTTCACTTCTTTCGGAAGGTCAGGGGTGCCATTCAGTAGCCTGTCCAGTTCGTCGGAGACCTCTACTTCGCTCTCTGCCGGCTTGGCTGGTTGCAGGTTCCGCATCATCGCAACTTCGTTGCGCATTGCCTCTACCTGCTGCTTGAACAACCCGACCTGCGACACAGCATCCTCAGCTTCGCTGCGATACTTGTTACGCGCTTCGAGTACGCCCTTAAACCGCTTATACGGGACGCGGTGACCCGGTGGTAAAGAACTGTCCTCGTCAGCGCCGTTGTCTGACTTGGCATCTGCCTTCGCCTCGCTCTCGCCGGTTTTGGCCTCAACCCTGTCCTGGTCAGCCGGCACTTCCGGTGTCTCAGTCTGGGCCTCAACCACCTCTTCGGCTGCGGGTGCAGCCTCGACCTCTGGCTTCACGTCCTCGGTCACGGACGCAGGTTCACTATGCCCGGAGAATCCAAGCTCCAGCTTCTCAGTCAGTTCCTGTGCTTTCTCTTCGCTTAGTAAACCCATCTCTAGCTCCTTTTAACGCCGTGGAATCTTGGCGGGGTTGACGCGCTTTTGCGCGAGTTCATTTTGGGAGAGAATGTCTAATGATTCTTCCTCACTAGCTACCCACTCCTCCTCGAAGACCTTACCCGTTGCGTGCTCATATGCCAAGAGTTCGCGCAAACTGGTGGGTCTAGTTGACAGTTTCTCCTGCTTAACAGCGTCTATCTGGCCCACTCCAGCCAACGCCAGAGCCCACGCAAACACCATGTCGTCGTGCTTTCCGCTGTCTGCCTGGGGCTTGCCACCCTTGCCGTAAACAAAAGTGTTCATCTCTGCTTTCATGCGGTCATCGTTAACAACCAAGTTGCCGGCAGATAGTGCCTTGTGCAGGTTGGCCAGGATGACGGGGCGAGTAGCGACCGTGGTCACGAAGCCAAGCTCCTCCTTCCACCGCTTGGCCATTTTATCGAACTTGGTGCGCCTGTAGAGGTTTGCGTAACCCTCTCCGATGAGATGCTCGATGATGCTTAGTCCGTAGGAGTTGGACTCCGCGACCACTAGCGCGTCCCACTTCTTCGCCTCCTCTAGGACCCTTGCTGAGAACTCGCTTGGTGAGACTCTGACGTAGTAGGTGCTGACGCACTTAGGCTTCTCCTTGTCCGTAATATCCATAACGCAGAACGAAGAGAAGTCCCCAGACGGTGAGCCCGAAGCGGTGTCCACGCCCATCGCATACACATGGTACTTGTGCGGCTTCGCATACTCTCTATACCCAGTAGACGCCTTAGCGTGCGGGTAGATGACATCGAAGTACCGCTCACCTGACGTGATGAACGCCACCTCAGCGGTGGCTGGGTACTCCTGATGAAACGTCTGCCAGTTGTTTCCGCACTTGGTTCGATAGGTATCAAACGCCCACCACAACTGATGCTTGGTCAGCTTGTGCTCTTTGGCGTAGTCATGCCACTTGGTCATCTTGCCACGGAACGCATCAGGGCGTTCCTTTAGCTGGTACTCTTCAGAGAGCATCCACGGCAGGAAGACCTTGCTGTAACCATTCTTGTCAGTCCACAACTGATGAGCATGGTTCAAGCCGTTGGCTGTGGTCTCCATGACAACAATAGCGTCTGGCGTGGCTGTCTGGAAGACAGCGCGTACAGTGTTCTCAACATCCGAATAGAAGGCGAACTCAGAACAATGAAGGAAGTTATAGGTAGTGCCACGAGCACTCTGCGTGTTGGCGGTGAAGACTCGAATCATGCCGCCATGGAAGAAGGACATCTCCCGCACATTGGACTTATCGGTAGGGAACTGAAGCCACTGTGGGAGGTTGTCGTAGAAGCGTTTGTAAATCTCGAAGATTTGCTCGGCAGACTCCCTGCTCTGGGCCATGACGCCAACGCGGAAGTTGGGCCTGAAGCAGGCATGCCAGAACGCATACGCGGCGATGCCCGTAGTGCCACCCATCTGACGCGCCTTGAGGTCGAACACCCATGGGTTGTCCTCGATGGAGCGAACGAGCGTCTCCTGGGCGGCGTTGAGCTTGAATGTGATGAGCTTCGCCTTCTTGTCGACAATCCTTAGATGCCGACAGAAGTAGCGGAAGTCAGCAGCACACCGCCGCAACTCATCCTCAGTTGACTTGCTCTTCCTTGACACTCGGCTTCACCTCTTCGCGGACCTCGTTCAGGATGTCGCGCAGACGGTCGAGGACAATCTCTTCACTGTCCTCCTTGAGCTTGGTGGTGCGGGCCTCAACGTAGACCGTGTCGGCCTTAGTCTTGGCAAGCTGAGCCCTCTGCTGCTCTCTCTGGACTTCATCATCCATCTCTGGCCTATCGTTCCACTTGTATCGCTTCTGCAACACGAACATCGCAGCGCGCCAGTTGTGTTTCTCGGTGGCCTCTCGGATGACAATGTCTGCAAAGAGAGACTCACCAACACCCTCTGAACGGCTGATTTCATGGTAAAACCATGGATACAGAGAGTGCGTTAGGTTTTTCTGACCCTTGCGAGCCCATACCTTCACCGTGTGAGGCGACACGTTAGCCATAGATGCCGCTGATTGGCGGCTGTGGCCAGCCTCAAGAGCCTCAAGGACGCGAAGCATACGCTTCTTCATCGCCCTCTCCTGGGTGGTGAGGATGATGTCCTCAGGCTCAGGGTAGTGCACGGGTGCTTCAGCCATCCAGAAACCTCTTCTTGTAGCGGTGTCGCTTCTTACGGTCTGTCTCTTCAAGCATACACACGTGCATGCACTCAAAGAAGCGGACGGCATCTTTAGCAAAAAGCTCAAGGTCTTCCGGCTCGGCATCCTCTTGGATGTCGTTGGACTGCATACGCTCCAGCATATTCACCACAATCTGGCGACAGGCGCGGTGCTTGGGGCGGAGCGCTGCATCGTGATATCCAGACAGCATGTCGACAAGGCCCATCAACTCCATCGCGATGAGCTTGAACGACGAGATGAGGGCATCTTCAATGCTCAGGTCTGTCTGGTTGTAATAAACAACGTCTAGAGACTGCTTGCAGCTTGCAAGGCACTCGGCAATCAAGCCCTCAACAATGGTCGCCTTGCCGACTCCACCAGAGCGAGAGGACTCGTCGTAAACAACGATGTCCTTGGATACGAGCTTAGACGCACCCCCAAGATCGCCGCCCTCAGAAAGAAAAACGCTCACTTGGAGAACCTATTTAGCTGAGGAGCAAAGTACTTAGCACCAACCGCGCGAGCATTACTCTGCGACATGCGAACCATGCAGCAGATAATCTCCTTGGTAGACATTCCTGAGTAGCCAGATACCGAGTTGATAAAATCAAGAGTGTCCTTGCCTAGGTCCTTAGCCTGAATCTTAGCGACCACGTCCATGGCGCTCGGCCCGGTGCGTGGCTTGCGAGGAAGCTTGTCCTTGGCCGCTGCTCGGAGCATCGTCTTGGCCTCGTCGGTGACAACGGGCTTAGGCTTACGGGTACGCTTAACAACCTTCTCTTCACTCATGGTCTACTCCAACCAGTCCCAGGCGTGGCAACACGCCCAACCAATCAGTAGGGCCGCTCGCCTGTCGTCATTCTTAGCCAGATGAGCCAGAGGCAATGCCGGGCTGTGTCTGGGTTTAGCCAACATATTACACATGTCGCGCGTAGCCGCAACTGCTCGGGACCTTGGCTGCGACGGCAATCCAAGCTGAACCCTCCAGTGCGTGGGTGCTACCTCCACATAGGGCACATCCTCGTACCAAGCGCTGGTCGCGAAGCGCTCTCGCACCCTGGCTAGCCCCAGAGACGCGGCAGCGTTGACGCCAACGTAGCCACCGCCCTCCATGACCATCAGGTCTACGTCGAGAGACACCCCGCTAACCGCCAGATAGTCCGCATGGTCGATGTCACGGAAGTCAACGGGCTCTGTGCCCTCCCATACGACCACGGCGGTGGCTTTCTTGCCACTCGCCGGGTCAATACTCACCCATCGGCTAGGTGCTCGGTGGGCAGGAGGCGGACATGGGGGGAACTTGCTCTTTGATTTAGCCACGATGTCTCAGCCCTCCAGAAATAAAGCGAGTTCTACTGCCATCCCACTCAATATCGCTCTCATATAGGTTGCGACGGGGGCCATGGCGGAACTTATCCATGCCAATCTGCGCCTCCCAAGGGCTAGCGTTCTCGTTAACATTATGTAGCAGCCAAGGCACAAGACCCAAATCAGCATCATCATCGATTGCTCCTGAACCCTTTGAATCGCGGATTGTAGGCCGTTCTTTGGTCCTTTTAGCCGCCATTGTGGGCTGAGAGATGCTAATCACCACGCAATCTAGTTCCATAGCAAGCTCTTTCAGGCCCCGACTGACCTGTTCAAGCTCCTCGGTGCGGTTACTGTTGCGCTTTTGGGAGCGCATTAGCTGGATATAGTCCACAACGATGATGCCCAGGTCCCCTTTTTGGGCCTTATAGGACCTAGCAGCCTGCCGAACACCGTCAATAGTGGCCGCTTGGTGGCCAACTACTCTGATCGGGGCGGCTGAAACACGGTGAGAAGCGTGCGTAAGGGCCACTAACTGGTCCTCATCGAGCCCTTCTTGGTCGTGAAGTTGCACTGGTATGCCGGATTCAGCGGCAATAAGACGCCCGATTATCTGATTAGCGGGCATTTCAAGGCTAACAATGAGTGCAGGACGCCTCTGCTCGTGCGCTACGGACCACGCAAAGCCGTTTACAGCCAGTGCGGTCTTACCGTGGCCGTTCAGACTCATAACCAGCACCAACCAACCGGGCCTAAACCCCCCTCCGGTGGCCTTGTCGAGCGGATATAGGCCTGTGGAGATGCGCGGCGGCTTCTGTTCGCCCCTCTGGATAGCGTGTACCATCCTCATGTAGTCACTGACTACGTGTCCCGCATCATCTCCCTCCGTTAGATTCTCACCTGACTCCCTCAATCGGCCCACCAACGCCTCAGCCTCGGAGAGTGCTTCTCCTGGGCTGAGGTCCCCATCCACAGCGATGGACGAGAGTTGCTCAGCAGCCTGTTGCATGCGTCGTCTGGCGGTCATCTCAAGGAGACGGTCCACATAGGTGTCGAGCATGGAGGTTGAGCCAGTTCTATCCATGAGTTTGACGAGGTCACCGCCGCTTACACGGCCCCATGAGCCCTGATCACGCATGACTTCTTCGAGCACTACGCCATCGAAGTCCGTATGGCGCTCATGCGCCACGACCATACCGTCCCAGATGAAGCGATTAACGTCGTTATGGAAGTCCTCCCCAGTCAGACGGCTGGACACCGAGGGTGTTTTGGAAGGGTCTAAGAGCAAGCAGGCGAGCACCTCACGCTCAACGCTGCCGCTCTGCGGTAGAAATAGTGGGTCCATTATTCGCCCTCGATGCGGATACCGCACCACTCGAACTCCTCAATGCTCATCTCACCGCTTTCCAGGGCAAGGAGTATCCTTACCTTGTCGAGCGGCGGTGGTTCGCTCGGAAGAAACCACTTCTCAGCCTCGTGGAGCGTGTCAACGTACTTAGAGGTGTAACCCTCGTAGTCGGGCATCGAAATCTTGTAATCGCGAAGACGCTTGTTGATTGCGTCCAAGTCGCTAACGGTGACTGGCATACACATCCCCTGTGTAGAAAAAGACAAGTAAAACCACCCCGCGACCGCTGGTGACAACTCGTGACAACAGATGAAGCGGGATGGAACCCATAACCCAAAGGAGAGCTACTCCGAGGGTGAGAAGAGACTGAACGAAGCCCCAGGGGATGTCAAGGCTCCGTTCAGCCGGGGCTAATAACTACCGTGTTTACGCTTAGTTTGGCCCATGCGGGGGTTGTGAGGCCTTGGAGCTGCGGCTTCCTGCCGTGCTTTTGCACGCGGGTTAACCGGCTTAATGGAGAGCCTGCCACCTTTCATTGAGGTAATCTTCTCCGCCCATGCTGGGAGCTTGTCTCCCTTGGCGAACTTGTTGGCCACGTAGGCTCTCACTTCCTGCTCGGTGACAACACCTGACTCGAAGTCCTGCGCAACACCCACCATGCCCTGCGTAGCCTCGACCGCTTTGAGGCGGTCAGGCGAGAGAGTTGCTGGAGGCGGAAGCTCTGAGGGGCTTACAGTCCCTGGGACCATCTGAGTGATGTCCTCCTCCTGGCCGCGAAGGAACTGAGTAGGGCTACGGGACTCCGTGTCTAGTGCGTAGTCAGCCAGCGGGCCGACACCAGGCAGAGAGCCAAGGATGCCCTTAGCGGCTGTCATGCGTGCTGCTTGCCTAGCGGCGCGTGACATGCCCTTGCCAAGCACAGGGTGTCGCAGAGCAGCCTCGGTGGCCTGCGGGATAGTGCCGTGGAAAGCTCGGGAGCCACGGTAGCTAGGGTTAGACCTCCGCATTACCTCGTCGTACGAACTGGCAGCGGCGGAGGGCTGGGGAGGCTTAGAGACGCCCTTGTTGTAGTAATCGTAGAGGCCATCCTCCAAGTCCCCGTAATGCTGTCTGCGTAGCTGGCTGCCGATAGACTGCTGCGAGGGGTTCCTAGGGTCGGGATCGCTCATCAGAAGCTCAATGTCGTCCATGCCGAGGTTCTCACCGAGGCGGGGCCAGGGGCGCATACCCTCTGGGTTCTCCCAAGCTCGCCGGGCGGCCGTGTCCCCAGGCTGACTCCAAAAGTAACGGTCCCATGCGGCGCTCATCTCGTCCCACGCGCGAGTGCCCCTAGGGACGCCGACCTCGTCAGGGTGAGGAGGGCGCTTCGGAACAGCACGCTTAACGTCAAACCTATTAGCCATCACTCAACTCCTACCACTTAACCTTGTCTGCCCAGTAAGCAGCAGACATCTTACCCTTAGCAATGTTCCGGCCGTGACGGGCCTTGAAAGAGGCCCTCTTCTTCTTCATGCGGTCAGACTCCCCAGCCTTGGGCTTGCCAGCAGTACTGGCTCCCTGCTCACCAAAGCGGATGGTCTTAATCTCGTTGCCTGACTTGGCCAACACGACGTGGCTCTTAGTGGGGTGGTTAGGCGTACGCTTAGGCTTGTTGAACCCTGATACACCCAGGCGCTCCATTAGCGCCGCATGCTGCCGTGCCTTTGCCAAAACCAAACACCTCGCGCGCGCCTGCGCGCTTCTATATAGCGGAGATCACCAACAAGGCGACTCCTACCAAATCAAACCATCTCCGGGGATGTCGCTTCCCATCTGGCGAAACGCCACCAGAGAAGCTCCCACTACGAACACGGCGGCTTTGCCCAAAAGCAAACCGTCGAAGCCATCTAAACTTCTACCCCCAAAGCCACCGATTGGGCCCGAGTGTTAGCGGAGCGTACAGTCTACGCCCCTCTAACTCTCTAATATGCATTATATATTAATATTATAGCACGTTTTGAGGGTTTTGTATACCTAGGGATTTACATGCCCCTTTTGGCCTGGGGGCCAACGGGGAGAAGTGGGCTGAGTCTGATCAGATTTAGTGCAGGGTTGGAAAATAGCGGCGCGTAGAAATTGCAACAACGCGCCCTGCCAGGGCGGGGGGTCACCACGTTGGTGGGTGCCTACTGAACGTTAGGTAGATTGTGACCAGCCATGACACGCTGCGTCAATCGGCCATGACTCAGTGCGTCAATCCATGACTCACCGCGTCACAATGTTTCTGGCCAAGTGCGCTTGACGCCTAGCCCAGGATATGCCAATCGCGCGCGCGCGTCATTCGTATCCGCCTCGCGAGGGGGGCCTCGAAACTCCATCCGTTCATCCGGATTAATGGATTGAGGGGAGGAGCCTAGACACCCAACCCCCACCACAAGCGGGGAAGCGCATAATTCGTACCTCGTAACACGTTGGGATCGTTCGTGTTCTCAACTCATTTGCACCACAATGTCGAATATTGTTGACCTGTGTATACGCCCTGTGAGACAACTTAAGACGTCGAGAGGGACTGACCTCGAGACTCACTGACAACCGAGCCTACCACGCCGCTAACATCAGCGGACGGAGCGAGAGCCCCCCGGGGCATCAAAGAAAGGGTTCGCCCTTGCTCGTAAACCGCCCTTAAGCCGATGGGCGATACTGGCTCCGTCAGATTGACAAATGAATAGAAGAGACTTGAAGGTCCTAGGCGTCCCAAGGGAGGGAACTATGACTAAAGAGCTGGCAGACTTTTACGCCGACTTTGTGTCGGCTCAAACAGACGCAATTCGGGACCGCTACGGTCCAGCCAAGCTGACTTCGATGTGGCTTGATATAATGAATGAGGTGCTAAGCGCTGGAATGGAGCGAGGGAAGGCTGAGGCCTACGTACTCCGCGAGATCAAGGAGGAGGTATACGCAGCAGAGGAGGAGCACTGGTTAGGGATAGATTGGGCGGTCCAAGATTGGGACGCCTACCACGGCCGAGTGTAACGACAACTAGATACGGCTCATGGCCTTCAAGTCTCTTCTATTCAGACAACCCGTAACCCAACCCAACCCAACGAGAGCTAACCGAGGACACATGCAACGATGACGGCGCCTAAGGCGCTTCACGGCCCTATCACGCGGGCCAATGGTGAGATTCAGGCGTGGCAGATATTCAGGTAGTGGACCCTTCCCACAAGCTAGCCTAGCGGCTAGGGCGTGCAGGTAGCTCGGATGCGAGCGAGTAGGGGTATGACCTGACTGGTAAAGAGATGCAAACGCGGCTAGTGCCGCGCAGTGCGGGTGAAAGCTTGCACGGGTCCCGGCAAGGGAAGGGGCCTTCGTCTTGTGACAGCGTTCTGTCAAGTGTTTGAGCATGGTAGTCAAACCATGATGACAGGTAGATGCGAGCCCCGTAGGGCTTTAATCTGGTCGAGAGCCAGCGCGGACCGATGTCGAACCATTAAAGCGTGACCAGTGCTAGACGTGCTCAATTCCAATTACAAGGGTGAGCGCTCCCGCCGCACGCGGTGACCTACGGTCTAGCACTCAACCCTTCGGGGTCCGAATCAGCCCCAAGAAAAGCCTATAACGTAGCGCGTCAACGTCTCGCGACACTCTGGCCCGTTAGTTATTGGCTCCTCTTGCGATTGATTAACCCACTAACCTCAGAGAGGACACCATGATCTGGACAAAGCACGAGTCACCGCTAGGGCACGACGTCAAACCCTACTACATGCAACGCGAGGCTGAGGGCTCGCTAGCTGAACACTACGTTATGCGTGAGAGGGTGCGCGGGCCACGCGGTATGCGCACCCGGTGGGCTCTGTACTACCTAATGAACAGGGGGTGCGAGCTTATCGGCCATTTTGAGACCCTTGGCCACGCCAAGGCCACGGCCAACATGCGCTTTGTAAACGAGACTAGACAACCACTAACCCCAGAGAGGACATCATGAAAGCAGCGATAAAGGCACCACGTCCTATCGTGAACAGGCGCGAGATGACAGTGACAGCCCCTGAGGGCTGGGCATTCGATAACGGCACATTGCACCAACGGGTGTGTTTTGACCTATCGGACCTGGCCGAAACCGTGTCCGAGTATTACGAGCAAGCTGAGCCCTGCACAGACGCCGGGTGCGATTGGTGCGGCCATGCGTAAGTGCAAGTGTGGAAGCGGCAAAACGCCAAGCTGGCGCCACGATGCCAGGGGTATCCCGTTAGACAAGCGGTGCTCCGAGTGTTGGCCAGAGGCGCGCAAGAAGTATCGGCGCGAGATACTCGACGGCTACGACCGGGACGACGTTGACGAGCCCATCGAACCAACCAACTAACCCAAGAGAGGACAGCATGAGGGAACCACTAGACACGTTTGGCCGCCGACTAGCGGCGGAACTCGGCGCAGCATGGCGACACACTAACACCACCGTCGTCGTGAAGGTCTCCGAGGCGCTGAGCGCTGAGGTGAGCCAGTGCATGGACGGTGAAATAACAGTGGGCCTGTCAGGCCTGTCCAACGAGTACCGACACTTCAATGCCACGCCGGGCGGGGTCATCATCGCGGCCTCATTCATCCGGGGGGCCCTAACCCCAGAGAGGACAGCATGAGAGAAGACAGCATAAGGCTGACCATCATAACAGGTCACTACGCGGCGGACCTGCAAGGGCTCAACGTTGTGGCGAGCCTGGCGGCATCGCTACCGCCAACGTACATGATGGCGGGAAGCCCTGATAACGCAGCGAGATGGATGGAGTGCATGGATGTGCTCAGAGAGCACGCGCCGGACGGTTACATGCTGGACTACCAGCAAGGACCGGAGGGCAAGGGCTGGCTCGCATCACCAAAGGGAGACCCGATAGGAGGGCGATGGCTCTGCTACCGCTCACCCGTAACCCATAACCGAGAGTAGCTAGCCATGAAAATGCTCTGGACATCGACAAGTAAGAACACAAAGACAGGAAACATACCGCAAGGCTATGTGGGGGAGACCAAGGAGGACACGCTCGAATCGTGCGAGGGGTGCCCCATTATAAAGAAATGCTACCATCACAATGGTACGCCACGCATGGCCCACGCCTCCATGCAGCGAAGCCACAAGAACAAGCCAAGGCGCTACGAGCTAAGCAACGCACTAGCGGGCTCAGTTAGGACCGCGCGCTACGTTCGCGGCGCAGTAGGGGGAGACCCTAGCGTGTTCCCTAGGGGAGTGGTCCAGGGGTGGCGCGACGAAATCAAGGGCGCTGGGATGGAGGGGTTGTTACTGTACACCCACTTCTGGAACGGCAAGGGCTCACACCTAAAGGGGCTCGCTATGGCCTCGGTTGATAGCCTCGAAGCGGCTGACAAGGCGTGTGACGAGGGGTGGCGCGCGGCTGTAGTGTTGCCCGTAAAGGGTGCCGCCTCGAAACATAGCAGGGTCAAGAGCGTCCCCGTCTGGGACGGGTCAGACTTCACCACGCCAGAGGGTCGGCGGGTGGTCGTATGCCCAGCGCAAAGGCCTGAGCTTAGGAAGGATTGCAACACATGCGGACTGTGCGAGCCCACAAGGGCGGAGCGTGTTGAGGTCATCGGATTTCTGCAACACTAGGGAGGGCTGAGCAATGGAGTTCAACGTTATTATCACCGTACACACCACCACCACCGACAACCTTGGCACCACGTGGCACGGCGCGAGTCACCTGCCCACTATCCAGGTCAGCGCCTCCTGCGAGGGGCACGCGTTGTCGACGGTGCATCAGCTGATTTCACACATGCCTGAGGGCACAACGTTTCACATGGTCGCTATTTAATGGGGGACAGCATGACACTCTACACATTCTACACGCAGCACGGGACACAAGATGTCTACGTGTGCTCAAAACACGAGAAGGAAATGCCAGCCGTTGACGGTGAATCCGTCAAGGCTTGGCCATGTGACAACGATATCACCTGCGAGTTCTGCGAGGAACGTGAATACTTGGACGCCGTCATGAATGGCGAGGAGGACTGGGCATGATTCACAACCACGCATTAACACTAATACTTCTAAGTACTTACGCGACACTGATTACTATGGCAATCCAAGGGGGATGAAATGAGCCACGTATTTACACTCGAAGACCAGTGCTTTCTAGTTCCCTGCGGGACTCATGATGGGCTGGGTTCGATTATGGTATTCAAGACAGAGGCAGCAGCGCGCGCACATGTGGATGCGATACCACGTCGCGAGTACATAGAGGGGGGCACGCTCGTAGGGTGGAGCAAGCTTGACCTCATAGACATCGCCCCAGACCATCCAGCAATGTCGGCAGGCAGGCTCTACGGTCAGCCGGGGGCGGAGGTGTTGGCGATATGGGGCCGGATGTCTTACGAGGCAGATGGCACACCGTATGACGACGGGCTGGGGGGGGAATACATCGATGCAGAGGGCTACGTGCGGCTGGTGCGGACACCCATACAGTAGGAACACCAACAATCCAAGGAGGATGAGATGAGAGATAAGTACCGGTTCACATTTGATGTCTGGTTTGACTACGACCAAGAGGTCGACGGGTCGCAGCTGCTTGAGGCGCTGCACGCTAGCGTTGCGGACATCGTTGGCCACATTGAGGCAGAGGGCAGGGTCGGCGTGGATGGCGATGACCTTGAGTACATAGAGCAGAGTTGCTGCGTCGAGGAGGTGACAGCATGAACAAGCACACAGAGGGGCCCTGGCGGGTTGGGCGAAGCGGTGACGGTGTTGAGATTGTGTCAGACGAGATGCCCTCGGGCGTGGCCGAGCTAGCCACGGTTCACAGTTCGGCTGAGTACGCGGGCACGCTGCCTGCTGAGGCCAATGCCCGGCTGATGGCGGCGGCGCCGCAACTGCTGGAGGCTCTTGTGGCGGCGCGTGAAAACGTCACGGATGAGTGGCTGAGCCTTGAGCAGTATGGGCGGCTGATTAACCATATTGACGCGGCAATCAGCGCCGCAGGGGGAGAGTGATGAGTAAGCACACAAAGGGACCGTGGGCCATTGAGGCAGACGCAGACAAGGCAGGCAGGCACCCGCTGCACGACAACCGGCATGTGGTGGCGCCGAGCGGCATCGTCTGCGACCTGAGAGACCAGCCGGCGCAGGCCGCAGACGCGCGCCTGATAGCGGCAGCGCCTGACCTGTTACACGCTCTCAAGTGGGCCGCTGAGTATGTGAGCCTGTACACCGCTGACGGGGCGGGATGGACGGGGGTGATGCAGGTCTGCTTCGGGGGCGTACCCGGAGCGATGCTGGGCAAAGACCGGAGCACGCTCGTCGACCCGGACACGGGTGACATCGACCCGGAGCGCCTGCGAGCGTTCCTCGCAGAGACAATCGCGCATGCCGGGGGGGAGAGCGATGAGGGTTGAGGTATACAAAAGCACCACCCGGGCAGGGCGGTTTAGGTACTGGTCAATCCGCGCTGCGGAGGGGGCCGACAGGGGGCGTGTCATCGCTCGTCGCGCTGAGCTTATGATTCATGGGCCAGCCTTTGTTGTGCAACCTGCCGGGCGCGAGAGGGTGCGCGCTACGGGGCGCAAAAACGTGCATGCCTTCGTGCGGGGGGAGTTCGATGAGAGCATCACCCCTTGGTTGCCCGTGGTGGGTCACCCCATCGCATACAACGCGCGCAAGCATGACACCTTTGTGCTGGTGCGAGATGGCAGGGATGTGGCCGAGATACGGCCTCACTCCGCATCATTCCACAGTGACGGCACACTATGGGCTTACGACAAGGTAGGGGGATGAGATGAGCAAGCATGACTACCAAACGAGCACCGTTGACGGTGCCAGGGCACACGCTGAGCGCCATGCTGAGCCCGACTACGATGACCGGCCAACCAAGGCAGACTGTGACCGAGAGGCAGCACATGAGCAGTGGCTCAAGGAGCACATGGAGAAAATTATCAGCGACCTACAGGACGCGCACGAACGACTAGAGGAGGCGGATGAGACGGTCGCAGCAGAGCGACTGGACGAACTAATCGCGACGCTAGGTTAACATGGTTGACAGAGCAGCACACCCGTGCTAAGCGTTCACAACCCATTAGAGAAAAGGAGAGCTGACAATGAGTATCGACGACATATCGAGGGCGTTCGCGGTGATAGTCGCGCACTGGCGGGAGGGCGACAACCTAGTCGCAACCTACAAGTGGGCCCAGCTTAAGAGCGAGATAGAGGGCACCACCACCCTGTGGACCGACCTGGCAGGGGGCGACGATGAATAACCAAGACCTGCGGCTGAAACCCAAGGGGATGCGGCTGGCTCGATACCGGCGACAGTTTTCTAGCCTTGAGGGCCTGTGCCACGCGGTGCTGAGTGAGCCCATCACATCCAACACGCCGAGCGAGATGGAGAGCGACATCGAGTGGATTGAGGGCTGCTTGGCGGTCATCAAGGAGATTCATCAGGAGGTTAGTGATGAGAGGCGCTAGAGAGGACCAAGCGTGGCGAGAGGGCTACGACCGCTTCGACGAGGGTGAGAGCTTTGGGCGCTACGCCCTTGCCCGTGAGTTGCTACCCTTGCTCAAAGATGTGAAGGCTGCCATTGAGCGTCTCTCGATGCACGTCGCATTGGATGCGTTTGGGAGCCCTGGCCAGAGGAATGAGGGAGGGAGCGATGACTAACGAGGAGCGAGACAAGATGTGGCGAGAGGGCTACGAGTTCGGGCGGGCTGAGGCCACCTGGGAATACGCCCAGAGAAGGGTCGCAGGGGCTCCGATTGTATCAACCAAGGGTGACGAGGTGGAGGCCTTCTGGGACTACCACCTGCGACGAGTAGAGGAGGGACACTATGAGTAAGACAACCTATGACCTTATGAGAGAGGGGGAGTTCATCGCCCTGCAAATGGCTGAACTGTTCCAGCGTGAGGCTGAGGAGGGGCTCACTGATGAGGTGGCTGAGGCTGCCAAGTCTGTACGTGACGCCCTGGAGCAGCATGAGGGTGACCTCTCGGAGAAGTACCTGCGGATTGACTTCGCCAAGAGGCGAGCCGAGCAGGACATCGAGGCGCTGAAGGCACAGGTGGCCACGTTTCAGAAGGCTATCGAGGCCAACCAGCGGACCATCGAGAGGTGCAAGGAGCTGGGCATCTCCATCTTCCACAGTAGGCAGGCCACCCTTGGCGACGAGGCAGGCAAGTCGATGAATCTCCCTGATGGGTCGAAGGCGTGGCTGGTGCAGAAGGAGACCTACCCCAAGCCTGTATGGGCCAAGCGTAACGAGCACCTGCTGCCTGACGACGTCAAGGTCGAGGAGGTGGCCTATCGGGTGGACAAGGATGCTCTGCTTGAGTGGGCAGAGACAGCAACGCCACTGATTGATGAGCGCGGAGAGCCCGTGGTCACCATCGAGTGGGTAGACGCCACGCACACGCGGAGGAAGTGATGAGACACGCATCGATTGAAGTAGAGGGGATCCATTACAGCGACCTGATCAGGCGTGCAAAGGACGCGGCCAGGTCGGCTGGCCTGGGGGACGACGTTGTCATCGACGTGCATGCGGACCTCGGTCTTGACGGAGTCGCGCTCAGGTTCCGCGTCTTCAGTTCGTCTGACGCACCACCCGCGCTCGCGGGGGCATCGGGGACGCTCGGCATTGTCAGCGTGAGGAGAGGGGCATGCCCAACTACTGCCCATCCAACAGGAGGAAGTGATGGACACCATCGAACGTAAGAGGTCAGCGCTGCTGACACTCAAGGAGATTGGGGCTGACAAGCC
>Ga0316202_10001699_pt1 | contig 16273 bp, 28 predicted proteins | sample 3monrhotite_MG_FD_204934 | JGI IMG/M metagenome (GOLD analysis project Ga0316202, IMG submission 204934) | Microbial mat bacterial communities from mineral coupon in-situ incubated in ocean water Damariscotta River, Maine, United States -... | ecosystem: Environmental > Aquatic > Marine >... | reverse complement strand
TAGCTTCATCAACAGAACCATCGTAATCAACAGCTTGATTTAACCTATTAGTGTAATTAGCTACAATGTCTTCATTTCTTAACACTGGTATTTCACTATCAAATTGTTCTGTCATTTGTTCCACTATTAATCTTCCTCACTCTGACTAACAATGTAATCCTTTAGCTGCTTTAAAATCTTTGCAGCAGCAAATTCTGGTATAAGCTCTAAGGCAACTAATTCACCTACTTTTACTTTTGTAGCAAAGGCCTGTACTTTGTCAGGAGTACCCACAAAGAAAGTGTTCCAGCCTGTAGTTTTGTCAAACTCCATCTCCGTAAAACTAGCACCAATTTTTGTATCAATATCGTAATATTCTTGAGGTTCGACTGTAAGTTTTGTCTTACTTAACAAAGGTCTGTATTTATCTACAATCTCTTGATAAATAGACATGCCATCTTCAGGTGGAAAATATTTACCATCATCATCGGTATAACCTTGGACTCTGTTGTAATACTCTTCCTGTGCAGCGTTGGTAACATCGCCTTCATTCTTAGTTCGTTTGTTTAAATCTGCAACTAAAGCCGATTCAATAGCGTTCCAGCCTCTTTGGAAATATTTCTTATTTGTAACTTCACTAGAACTTGCAGATTTTGTCAGCATGCCTGTAGCAGTTGTAACACCTATATCGCCTTCTAAGAAAGCATCAGTAATAGCTTGTTCTTTGTCTTGGTAACTGGCTTGAGGGTCAATAATTTGTCTGTTAAGGTCAAAAACAACTAGAGGGTTATCTTTAACATAGGTCTCTTGACCAATTGCCTTAATAAGAGCATCATGTCCTTCATTAGTTAACATACCATCTTTAAGCATTTGAGCAACACTAAAATCATCAACTTGTATTTCTGGGTCTACTACGTCATACAACATCTGTGAAAAATTATCAGATTGCATTTGCAGCGTTTCTTCTTCTGCTTTTGTTTCAGCGTAATCTTTTTGATTAAGTGTTTCTTTGTAATGCTTTAGCATGTCTTCATATATTGTTGAAGCCATGGCATTATTCATTTTTACACTTTCAGGAAACAAGGCAGAAAGGTGTGCTTTGCTTCTTATATATTTGTTTGGGTCTTGAATAAATGAATCAATACTTCTCCAGCCATTACCAACTGTCATTTCATAATCAATCTGGGATTTAATAACACCACTAAAGAAATTAAGTTGTGCTTCTTGTTCAAGTTTGATTGCATCTTCAGCTGAGTAATCATTGTTAACAACTAACTCTTCTATTTTGGCTTGTAACGTAAGATACTTGCCTTGCACTAAATCTATTTGTTTTTCATAATTGTCACCATCTAAATCATCTAATGGAACTATTGAACCATCATTAACGGTGTTTATAAATTGTGAAACTTGATGAATTGCATCATCAACAAAAACATTAACATTCTTTTCAGCTGTTATTTTTGCTGTTTTCTTTTGTTGGTTAGCAAAGTTTTTATAAGGTGTTTCACCATATTGTTGTACCTTGTTACTAACCATTGTTTGAAATGCAATTCGCATCCCAGCTGTACCATCAAGCGTATCATCACTTAGCCAAACATCTTGCAGTTTGTTTGCAGCCTTGATATAACCATCATAATCATTAGCATAGTCAACACTAAGCTGAGAAAGACCTGTCATTACAGCTGACTCTTTACTATTGACGTAAACACTGGTAGCCCTTTCATCTATTATTCTTTGTTGATTAGCAGCAGCTTTTGCAGCAGCAGTTCTTGATTTTTCATTCGCAATTTGGCTTTTAGTAAAACTACCAATATCAGAAGAAAAGTTATCCATTGTTACAGCTAAAGTCTTCCACACATTAGCCTCACTCATATCAGCGTCTTGTACTTGCCTTAATATTGTTCTTTCGTAAGTAGGTAATGCCATTATGTATTCCAACTAGAAGCTGCGCCCATCATTCCACGCATCCTCGCACCTTTAGCTTGTATCTTTCCTATTCTTATAGAAGCATCAGCTGAATTATTTAAATTACGTACTTGGCTTCTAGTGTTAATTAAGGCAGCACCTTGGTCAAGAGTAAACATTTCATACGACCTGTCAGCAACAGTAACTGGTGAGCCTGTAGCTGGGTCTATTCCAGCAGCTGACCAGTAAGCTCTTTGTGCTGCTCTAACTTGTCTTAATTTTTGTAAACGAATTATTTCTTCGTCTTTTGCTTTACTCTCAACAGCTTCAGCTTGGTCTCTTTTTGCTTGTGCCTCTGCTTCACCAGACGCTTCATAGGCTTGAGCAGACGCATTTGCTGCTGCTATTTGTGCTGCTACTCCAATTAATTGCATTATCCTGTTACCTGTAATTCAATTGTTAAACCCAATAAAGTCAAAGGCAATGGGTCAGTTTGTGTTACTGTGACCTGTGCTGTCTTTGAATAACCTAATATTGGGAGCGTTTTAATTCCTGTAAATGTTTCTGGAGCTTGTCCTAAAACATTAGCACCTAAGTTCTTGTTAGGTACAGCCTTACCATTTATTTTTAAACCAGTAGATTGATGTAATTGTGCTGATACTCTTGAAATTCTTCTTTTCTTAACACTAATTGGCCCAGCATCTAAAGTAACAGCTGCTGGCATTGTCTTAATTGTTACGTCAAAATTAAGACCCACTTCAATGTTAGTTGCTGCCCTACTAAGTGTAATAGCACCACCAGAAGGAGTAGCGTTATTCATTACTGATGAGTCAGCACGAACACGACAAACTTCACCATTTAAATGTGCCAAACCTGATACCGAAGCTGAAGATGATTGTGTAACCTGTTTTGATGCGTCTGTGTAGTGGTTATTGTCTAATGCTTCTACGTGATATACAGTTGAGCTGTTAATTGTTCTTTTAACGTACAAATACACTACATCTTCTACGACTGCTACATCCATAATGTCACCAGAAGTTGTGTACTTTGTCCAAGCCATAACTTTCTCAGCTCGGTTAGTAATAAAGACACCCATAGTGCCATCACCATTAACCACGAACAGATAGTTACCTTCGTTGTCTACATCTCCTGTTTGACTTGCCATTGCTACAGGCGAGTTAATAATGTGAGGGGCAAGCAAGTTCACCTCAGAGGAGACATAAGACGCTTCAGTGTATGTGAATATAAACTCACGCACTTGCTTACCGTTCCTTTGAATAAACATCGTAGCACCATCTGTATTAATAGGCTTTACAGTTTTTAATATGCCAAACTTAGTCTGTCTGGATATGCGAACCTCTGATGGCTTAATAGGTGATTCTGGAATATAGAACTCACCACCCGATGTGAATACTTGTAAATGTCTACCCGACACAATATGGTAGATTGCGTTAACTTGGTCAGTGTCTAATGTAATATCAATAGATTCATCATCGCCACCAACTCCTCTATCAAAATTAAAGAACTCACCGATGACACTACCCCATAATGTTTGAGGTCTGGATGTTGAATTACCCATCCATAATCTGGATTCATGAAAAGTTACTGTATTAGGATAGCCATGAGCTGCTGACCAAACAGGTTCTTCTAAAGAACAATCAATGCCATCTAACGTGTTCTGGTTTATAAATTCTTTTTTAACTTTTCCAGTTAGTGTTTTTGCTCCAACATTAACGGATTCAATTCTTACTACACCACCGTTACCTTCAAACATACCACCAACATGCTCTGAAGTTATTTTGCTTGCTTCATTACACGTTACAGTAACGTCAGAACCAATTGAATTCCAATTAGTACCTATTGCAAATGTGCTTGAATCATAGTTCTGGTCAAAATCAAAAGTTGGTTGATATGCAAAAGAAATTGTTGAAAGAGTCCACGTTGAATGCGAACCACCTCTAACAATTTTTCTTGGAGCATGAGCGTTATGACAGATAATTAAAGTATCAGCTGACTGAGTAAAACTCATTTCTTGAATTTGTGTTGCGTTAAATGGAGTAGCAATGTAATCATTACCAGTGCCATTTAGACCTGTTTGTTTTACACCATCTTTATAAACATACATTTTTGCATTAGCAAAGACTAGCAAGTATGTCTGTGTGACGTTAAACTCAAATGTAACAAAGCGAACAGAAGTATCAGCAAGGGTGTCTATGTATTTCATACCCCCTCTTCTTGCCACACCACCTTGGCCCAAACAAACTACATTCTCTAATGTTTCAGCACCTTTGTAGTACCCATCATAATCATGACGAGCAGCCAATCTAGGGTCTAACTCTCCTGATGTGAATGATGTTTGTGAAACATTAACTTTTGCCATTTAGCCTCTAGCGTTTATTAATGGTGAGTTGCCAGCTGGCGCAGAAGATGGTGACATTTGCGAATCAATGGTCTTACATTTAGCAAGTTGTCTTTCTGCCAAAGACGCATAATATTCACCTTTCGTTGCACTCTCTGTGATTGGAATAGCAAACACAGAAGCTAATCTGTATTCAAGCAACTCAGCAAAGTAAGCTGGTAGTAATGATTCATCAGGCTTGTACGTGTAATCAAGCACAATTGATGTATTATCTGAATATAACTTACTACCATAAATTTGGTATTTCTCGTTTGCATCATCAATGTGTTGAGCGACTAAAAAGTCTGCTGGTAATTGATATGCGTATAGCCATTCGTTAACAGGTGTAGCTGTTAGTCTGGACAATGTAGCCTTACTTGAAGCAAATCTCCAAGGATGAAGCGTCAATAAAGATTCATAAGTAGGCTCATATAAGTTTGCAGCTACTAGAGCTGCTGTAGAATCATCTGTAAATGATGATATAGTTTCTTCACCGATAAGTAGCAACGCATTGGAAGCTAGGTCGATGGATGTGTAATTTTTAACTGCTGACATAGGGAAAGAAAAGCCCCCGAAGGGGCTTAACTTATTTAGTCAGTATCAGTTGCTGTTACAACTAAAGCGTCATTAACGTCAACGACAGTACCAGTATTGCCAGATACTAGGTAAAACCCAGCTGCCAATGTACCACCTGTTGAAGTGTTCGCCATAATTATATCGCCAACTTGAACTTGTCCAGCTACATTATTGAAGTAACCAGAAGAGTCCACTGCTGCTGTCGCATCAGTTGTTGAATATCCCCACATTGTAGGAATAGCACTGTTTGCTGAAGTAGTCATGCGTGACCATTTACTTTTATCAAAAGCCATTTATATACTCCTTATTCAGTGATTTCGACTTTAACAATACCAGCAGTGTCAATAGTGACAGCACCAGCTTTGTATTTGCCTAAAGAAAGCCATGATGTCTTCTCAGGAATGTAGTTAACTTCCGTTGAAATATCAAGACCGATTGCACAGCCAATAGATGACTTGTGGAAAGCGAAACAGTCACGAGTTGTACCTGACTTTGCTAGACCACCTTCAGCACGAGTTTCCATCATGATGATGTTAAAGCCCATGAAACTGTTAATCTCACCAGCAACTAAAGACCTTACAGTGTTATAGTCTGCTGATGTAATTGTAGAATCACCTAGTAAGTCTTCGATACCTTCAGCTGAAGTCAAAAGAATACGGTCTGAAGTTGGAACTCCATTGTCATTCAATGTTCTTGAAGCTGCTGTTAGTTTTGCTAGAGTAAGTCCAGCAGAACCATGAGAGATAGTTGAACCAGCTGAAAGAGCATCAACGATTAGTTGGTCAGCTCTACGACCCATTGCTCCAGCAATAGTCTCTGCAAGTTCTCTACGCTCATCAAAGTTTACTTCTTGAGCATCAAACACGTCTGTGTATTCACCAGCTACCCAGTTTTGTAGGGTTGCTGCTACTTTAGCGTGTGCGATGTCCATTGGTGTAACGTCTGTTTGACTAGCTTTTTGGTTAGCTAATCCTTTCCCCATAGTACGGAAGTTGTAAGTATCACCTACAACACCTGTGCGTAAACGCACTGCACCTCGGAGTTTTCCAGCAGTCTGGAAAGCGTGCTTTACTTCAGCGTCAAACTGGGCCGAAGCTGCACTAGATAGATTGATAGACATTCTGTCTTCTCCTAAATTAAATTAAATTGTTCTTTCAATTCAGGTTTCCGTATTCTGGGCTGAATCTAGCATGTTTACAAGTTGCCATCTTTTAGAATACGGGTCTTAGACAAGAGTGTCCGTTGTAAGAAGTATAACAGAATTACAATGTAATTTTGTATTATTTATTTGTATTTTTTATTTTAACTCCAGCGACTGAAATATGTACTAACCCCCATGACTTCATTAACTCTAAAGTCACAAGGGTAGCATGATGGTGCATAAAGCTGTTTGTGTTCTTACTTTCTTTAAGAACGTGATGAACAGCGTCTATTACCTCATCTATTTCATACTTCACTGTCTTATCTGGTTTTGTGCTTGTTTGCCATAAAAGTCTGCAAACTTTTTCTCAACATCTTTTCTAAATGCTGGAGATGATTCATATCTAGGGTCAGCCACTAATTCATATAAAGCCTCTTGTGAAGTATTATCTACAGGCCTTACATTGTCAGGAGCTGATACGTCAGTCTCTCTTAACATGCCACGCATCTTTTCAAGTATTCCAAAGCCTTCTGCTGTAATTGCTAGACCTTGTAATGTTTCAAACTCTGCCTCGTCAAAATTATTTTTTGCCCAAGATGTAAAGTCATTAATACGTTGAGGGCCATCTTTACCCATACGTTTAATTTCATCTTCAATTGCTGGCTGTGATTCCATCAAACCATTAGCATAAATTCCCATAAGCTCTGTGTGCTTCTCTTGAGATAGTCCAGCTTCAGCAGCCCATTCATTAAAACTAACAAGCATAGGGTCTTCAGCATCTATCTCAGCATCCATACCTTCAGGCAGTTCTACTTTATAACCATCTTCAGGCGCACCAGTAAATGCACCTAACTTAGATTCAAGTCCAGCATAGGCTTTAGCTTGGTCAGCAACTGTCTTATATTTACTTGATTTAAACCATTCAGGAGCGTCTCCCTCTCCTTTAACATCTTCACTCATCATCCAACCTTCACTAACAACCTCTGTAGTTTCAGTTGATTCTGTCGTAGCTTCAGCTTCAGGTGCTACTTCCTGTTCACTTAGTATTGTCTCTTCACTCATCATTGTCTCCTTGTGGTAAGTAATCGCCATTTGTTCTACGTTTAATGGCATTTTGTATAGTGCGAATCACACTGTTTTGCCCCTCTCTGTAATATCCTTGTTCAGCTGGCTGAGTAGGAACACAGACAGGAGCTTTGATATAACGCTCCTCCCAATGGCTTAAAACTTTCTTACCATCAGGAGTTTTGAATAACCGAGCTATCATTGCGTCAAAGTCTTTATCCACCCATCTGCCCCATAACTTGTTGAGCCATCTCTGGGTTTTGTGCTGCTGCTTCTGCTGCTTGAGCCATTGCTGCCTCTTCTTGCATTTGCTGCTTCATAGCTTCCCTTTCTTCTTTATCTCTCACAAGGTCTGGGTCAACACCAAGTAGTTTAGCTATATGCTCTGGGAACGCTTCAAGGTCAAGACCAACTCTAACAGCATCTTCACCAACCATCATTGCAAACTGTACAAACTGAGCGAGCTTATTAACCTCATCCATATCTTGTTGCTGTGCTAGTGGTGAGATAACTTTAATCTCAACTTCTTTGTTGCCTACCTTAATTGGAGCAACTTGTCCGTTACGCTGAAGAATATCAATAGCTCTTTTAACTAGCTTATTAATAAACTCCATCTGCAATCGACCAAACGATGAACCAATGTCTGACATAAGCTCTTGCTGTCTAATAGACACTTCAGTAGCTGACTTAGTTGGGCCTTCCATTGGGCCAAGCTGGTCATGAAACAATGCCTTCTTGATGTTCTCTCTAAGGTCTTGAAGGATTAACTCACTGACATTAAAGTTACCACCAGACTGTAACGGTGACAAAGAACCTTCAGCTGCCACTGGTATGACTGCTCCAGACTTAATGTTTACTGTCCAAGGATTAAGAACACCATCATCCACAGCTGTATAAACACCAACAATCTCTTTCTCAGCATTCTTTAGTACAAACTTAACAACTTGGTTAGCTGTCTTAATATCAGGCAGTGCTGTCATGATAGGGCCACGACCATATCTTTCACCAGCTACCTTAGACCAACGGAACACAATCCAAGGTGAGACTTCAAAGTAATCTTCAAAGATAACATGCTTTGTGTTCTCTTCAATGATGACATACTCATAAACCTTCTTATCTGGATTGTAAACAGTAGCTTCAATGATTGGCACTAACTCATCTGGCTTAGTCTCCATCATTTCCATAACTGCTGTTGAGCATTTACCTTTCTTCCAAACTTGTTTGATGTTACGAGCTGGATGTGAATGTAATCTAAAGACAGTTTCAATTGTTCCATGAGGCCCATCTTCAACTAACAACTCTTTTAGTGGCACAGCTGTAAACTTTAGTAAGTCATCACCTTCACCTTCATCTAACAATAAAGCTCCAGTTCCTACAGCCAAGTCAAGGAATGACTCATGCACCTCAGTTGCTAGGTTTGATTGATTGATATAACTAAACAAAGTATCAGTGACTTGTTCAAGCTGCTTATCTATCTTGCCAGCAAACTCATCTGGAATACCAGTACCAGCAGATAATTTAGCCCACTTTTTAAATGGTGGAACAAGAGTTGACTGTAGTCTTGATGCGAACCTTTGTGTTCCTATCAATGCTGTTGAGTCATAAATCTTTGTATTCTTTTTAGAACCTTCAGTGTATTGGTCGAACACCTCTCTTTGAGGTAGAGCGTACTCATAACACTCTTTCCAATGCGACTCCCATGATGAGCGATGTTGTTTAGCTACTTCATATCGTTTCATTAAAGCAGCCACACCCTCTGGGCTTTTCTTATATGTTGGCATAATTTATCCTAATGTGTCTGAAAGTCCTTCTTCAGTGTTACCTTTAGCAATTAGAAGTGATTTACCTCTTCTTCTACGCTTACCAGCTTTAGTTGTGTCTTTTTCAACTTTCTCTTCATACCTCAAAGTTCTATCTCTGTTAGCATCAGCTTTAACTTCAGCTTCAGATTTAACTGGTTTTGGTGGTGGTGGTGCTGACTTTTTGCTTCTAAAACCAAATGTTAATTTTTCCTCTAACCATTCTAGGTTGTATCGAGGTAATATATATTTCATGTATTTCTCCTTTGTATATAGTTGTGTAATTGCTTGGGTGTTACGACCCAACCAGCTTTTATGCCTAAGAGTTGCTTACATACTGTTACGCATGTCAAGATTCCCCTAGGTATAAACTTATCTTTAATTGTTTTCTTATATCTAATTACTGTCCAGCCAGCTTGTTTAAATATGTGTGGAACATCATCTTCACCTGTATAGGGTAGGATAGTTATGTCTAAGCATTGTCCTAATGGGTCAACTAAAAACCAATTGAATCCATCCCATTTAAAAGCACAACAATGTCTAAAACCTTTTTGAGTAAAAACATCCCAGAAATGTCTGTTGTCTGAATCACCAAAGGCTATGTAATAATCTACTTTCATATCCAAAAACTAAGTGGGTAAAACGCATCTAACCAAAAGCATATCCAAACAGTTGCTAATGTATTGGCAGATATTAATAGTGCTGTTATGTATCTCATGCTGTTAACCAACTAATGTTTGCTTGTGGCTGTCCTATTCTTTGTTGTTTGCTTTTATCTCTAAAGGCAATGGCAAAGTATCTGAAGGCATCTGCGTAGTGACTTGACCAATCGTGGAGTGGGTGGGGCTTGTATATACCCTTCTTCTCATCGAACTCCTTCCTATACCTTCTGAGTGCTTGTAAGCCATCCTTTGTGTTCGTCTTCTCAAAGTAACATTTGGGTAGTATGGCCCTCGCTGCATGTATTCCATCCTCTATTGTCAACTTTCGCACAACTCTAAAGTGTATGCCTAACTTACGAGCTGTCTCTAGTCTGGACTTGCCAGTGCCTAACTCCCTTACTTGTATATCATGTGGTGCGTAATGCTCACCAAACACTGATTGATGTCTAGCTCGCCAATCATGTAACCAATTTATATAAAACTGTAGGCCTTCACCTTGGTTTTCATAGCAATCAACCACACGTATCTCCATACCAATCTGTTGTACTAGCCAGATACAGGTGGAATCGCTGACTCCTAAATCCCAGTACGTATCAACAGGAATGTTAGGCTCAACTTTAAAGTCTATTATTTGGTCATTAGGTATGAACTTGGCAAAATAAGCACCATCCCTGTTAGAAAGTACCTCACCTTCCCACACATGATTGTATAAATCTTCGTTCTTACTTTTAAGATAAACCCTTTCCTTCTCCAACTCATCTGGAAACCAAGGGTTCTGATTGTAGTTGACCTTCTTGACGTATGCTTTTGGAGGAGGATTAACAACAAAGCGTTGGTATGTGTCATCCATTTCATCATTAGGGTTAAAGCTCACCCATATCTCAGAGCCTTTCTTTCTGACAGTAGGTATCAATGTCTCCCATGATGTGTAAGACACAGACTCTGCTTCCTCAACCCAGCAAATGTCTAATCCTTCATAAGACTTGACCTTAGTAATATTGTTGCTTAAACCTAAGAATAAGAAGCGTGAGCCATTCTTTCCTATGATTTGTGATTTCTGTACGTCAAAGAAGTCTGTCAGCTTTAATCGTTGTATTGTGTCACTTAACAATTGTAAGACTGAATCAGATATAGAACGCTGTATCTCTCTAGCACAGAGTATTCTCGTTGGTTCTTTAAATGCTCTTAGCACTAACAGCTGTGCTATCGAAAAAGACTTGCCACTACCTCTACCTCCAAAAACCACCTTATAACGATTTGGCTCAAGGAATGGTGTGAACTCTTTAGTGAGCTTTAAATCAATCTTCAACTTCTTCCTCTAACGCTTCAACAACTGTAATCACCACGTTGTTATCTTGCTGACCCTGTAGGTTCACATCTTTAATATCAGCGTAACCTCTATCCCTTAAAACCATAGGAGCAAATTTGTTTAACACTACTGGATTTCTATCTTCAAAGACTTGCTTATTAATCTCATCTTCCCATCTATCTTTCAGTGCTTCTTTAGCTTGTTCAACTGCTTCTCTGAATGTGTCAGCTTCTTTTGACCACGCATAGAATGTTTGCCTAGATATATCAACAGCTTTACAGGCTTTGCTCACATTACAATAGCTATTTACGTAAGCATTAATAAACTTAATCTGATTGTCTTTTAATCCATCCCCAATAAGGATAGGCATTTGGTTATCCATTAGTGTTTCGTATGTAACTCATGTTCTTTAGGTTTATCTATGATTAAATCCATTTCTTCCTTCATATCGACAATGCCTAAGTGAGCGTCATTAACAGAAATATTGAACTCATCAGCAATAACAATTAAAGCTGTAAAATAGAAGTCAGTTGCTTCATCATCATCAAAGTTCTCAATTGTTTCATCTATGTTACTCACCAGTCTTTGGCTCTTTAGAATTCTCAGATTGCCAGTCTTGAAAGTTACCCAGCTCACGAATAATTAATTCAAAGTTGTTCTTACCCATTTCATCTTTGCAAATGTAACGACCACCTTCTGCTAACTTTTTAACTCTCTGAATTTTAGTCATCAGCTTTTCCATTTCAGCTATCAATATGTATCTCCTCTTCTAAAGGCAATCTAACTCCGTATTCAGCAGCATGAACTTCAATTTGTTCCAAAAAACTTTGAAACTGTCCAACTGTTAAACTCTTGGCCCTTGTATGTTTTTTTATTGTTGAGCCATCTAATTTACTAACAAAAGATGTCTCCCCTAAGATTGACTGTTGTAATTCTTCAGCCATATCATTTTTGTTGTAGCCATGAAACTCACCTAGCACTGTCATCCAAACCCAGAATAGTTTGTTTTGACGTTGTGACCTAGTAAGGCTGTCTTCAGTAATCTCAAGAACAGCCTTTTCTTTTTTACTTATGTTGAAATGAGACGCAATCATAGCTTCTGTCATGCGTAAAGCTCTTTCTTGACCATCTCTATCAACATATACTTTCATTAGCCAAGGCCTAATAAATTAGCAACAACACCAACAACAACAAACGCTATAACAATTGCTATCTTTGGATTAGCTTTTGCCCACGCTTTTGCTTTTTCAAAATATTCCATTTTTAACTCCTTTTATTATTTTTTCTTTTTGTTTTTAACAGGTGGTCTTCCTCTGGTTTTTCCGTATGTACCTTTACCTTGTGGCATTGCTTTCTCCTTTAGTTATAAAGGTATAGGACACTCACAATGAACACTAAATCACAGTACGTTAATACAGGAATGCCCTATACGTTTATAACTTTATCTGCATACAACTTTCGTATTGTCCGTATAACTCCTTCATTAAATTTATCTCTTAACCACTCTGGGTCAAAGTCATGTCCAACTGCTCCATCTAAGTGCTGGTGGCATTGAAAACAACAATGACTACCTAATAAATCAGGACTCTTTGTGGCTATTCCAAATGATGGCAAGTGAGCCAGAACCGTTGTCTCGTTCTCACCACCTGATATGCAAACACTAGGGAGCATAACTTGACAGGGCTGACCCTTTGCATATTTACGCAGCTTAGACATTCTGCTTTTCCTGTAGATACTTAACTATTTCATCAGACCTCTCCGTTCTTAACCTAGCACAACGTCTCATCATCATTAACAACTTTGGTATCTTAGGTGGAAACTCACTGCCCTCATCAGAAATCTTATCAAGAGCCTCTGTCCAAGATAAAACTATCATGTCATCGTGTCTAGCTAACTGTGATGCTAAAAATTTCCAAAGCTCTGGTATTTGGTCATTCTGTGATTTAGGTGTAGCCCAACCATACTCCATCTCTAAACGTGTATAAATCTGAGAAGCTATATCAATGTAATCTAATTTACTATCCATATACATTCCCCAGTTTTGCCATTGATTTTTGTAAAGCCATCATGTCTAAATCTTGCTTTTTTTGTTCTTGTAAAACTGTTCCTCTCATCTGAGCATGGGTTTGTGGTTTAGTGCTAAAAGATGACAACCAACCTTTACGAACATAATTTCTAAAACCAGACTGAATGTCTTTAAAAGGTTTTTCTCTATTTGAAGCAGCATCTTTAAATTCCTGTAAAGCTATATTTAAAACATGCAAAGAAACATCACCATAAGAATCTCTTACAGCTTGTAAAGAAATTTCATTTGGATAAAAATTCTCTATAAAAGATAAACTATTAATACTTGTACTATTACCTTTGACTTTTTCGTCAATAGGGGTCTTGACTTTATTATCATGGGGGGTATTGATTTTTTCGTCAATAGGGGTAGCTAAACTAATAAACCTCTTGTCTATTTGTTTGCTTCCTTCCTTGTATTTAATCGTTCTCTTGATAAACCCTAACTTCTCAAGGTGTGACACCCATCGACTCACAGTCTCAACAGAAACGTCATATAAACCAGCGAAGTATTTGTTCGTGGCAAAGCATTGACCGTTCATGTTAGTCAGTGCTGTAATCTCAGCAAACAATAATTTCTCGTTAGGCTTTAACAGCTTTGAGTACCTAACATCAGCTGTCAGTATTGCATAGTAACTTGGTTGCTCCTTTATTTTTTGTATATTCATCACGTATACCCTCTTATATTAAAATTAAAATAGCCTTGGCCCTTCTTAACGACCTTCTTAATCAACTCAATACGCATTACCCTTGAGTCATTAAAGCTATACCTTTTCTGCAAAATATCTAACAAGCTCTTGCAGCAGTTATCGACATCAGAATTCTTACTAATTCCAAACTCGAATCTAACATCTAACTCTCCCTCTGGTATTTCGTAAGATGGGAGCATTAGTAAAACTTCTTTCTCATACGCCTTATACTTTGACGTTTTAAATCTCTTTCCTTGCCATGCTTCATTAACAGACAAAGGCTTAATATGTAGCTGAATCGTCATCTTGCTCCATAAAACCCCTACAATCTTGCTTTAATTCAGGTTCAAACTTCTCAAATCTTTGGTCTCTAACCCTTGGGTCAGGCCTATTGCACTGGTGTCTATCACAAATGCGTGCTACCCTACATCTATCTCTACAAGTTGTTGTAGTCATTACCATTAAAATGCAAATAAACTTTGTGATATAATCTTGTAGTTACTTTCATGGATTTTTTTTATTGATTAAAGAATTCAGGACAAAGTAGTCTTCGATTAAATAAACCGTTCGTTTTTTCTTCGATTTCTATTGCTCTTTTCGGTGGAATTCCGTTTTTTCTCCAGTAATAGACGTGTCCTGTCTTAATATTCAAAAAATTAGCTAAAGCTGTTTGAGTACCAAAGTGTTCTAATAGTTTATCCATGGAAGCATTATACAATGTTTTTTTGTGATTATAAACCAATTTATAAGGTATAAGTGATGATTAATGATAATAAAACTAAAAATAAAAATACAGATATTAAAAATTCTACGTTAGGTCAACGAGTTAGAGAACTTAGAAACAAAAAAGGTTGGACACAAACAGACCTAGCTAACATGGCTGGAGTGACTTATCAAAACATTCAGTTTTGTGAAAACGATAAGATTAAAATGCCACGTTACATTAACGAGCTTGCTGAATCTTTAGGAACGTCAATTGAGTATCTTGTTAAGGGTGAAGAAGAACCTAACGTAATACATATTCAACAACACATATCAATTGTATCAGTAGATACTCCTGTCAAGCCTGACCCAAATTACGATTATCATCTTGTTAAAATAAAAAAGAATGAACCTTTATTTGTTCCTAAAGGAGCTGAGATAGTGGGCCAAGTAAACAAGGTTTTTGTCGGACATACAAATTAATTTTACAATTTTATTTTTGTAATATATTTTTATGATATTATAGTTCAAATTGCAATATTGTTGTAATAGGTGGGTGAGCCAAACGACCACTATAAAAAGCGTTGGACTCGTTGGTCAACAAACTTGGTTTCGGCTCGGATTAGTCAGAGCTGATGTACTCAACATGAGTAGGTCATTCGTACAAGTATAAAAGAACAAATGGAGAAATTATGAAAGTTAATGTAAAAAATATTTACCCTGTGAGCAGCTCATACATACATGATTCTGTTTACTCTGAATCACAACAAGCAAGTTTTCTATTAATACTTAAATCATCTTTTGATTTGTTAGTTGAGTTGTGTACAAACTTACCTCAACAAATTAAACAGATTGTTTATTTAGCAGAAGATATTATTGAGATTGCTAAAACAATACCATCTTCAATTGACAAAAATAAAGTTATTGATATGAGAAATCAAATTTGTGATGTAGTTCATCAAATAGCTATTAATGCACCAAAAGTAGAAATTGGATTACCTGTTAATATAGATAGTCAAGTAATGACAATACGGGAATACCAAGGACACTAAGGGGTATAATATGTAGTACGCTTCACATCACGTAGCGTACCCTTGAGGGAAGCTCAGCAATGGCCTTCCCTCTCTTTTTACCTCTCTTTACAAAAAAACTTTGCCAATTAACTACCTATTTGGTATTTTTTCATTATAATTACGTATATACAAACAAACTTTACTACTATTGTTTGTGTGCTACGGAGCTGGGCATCAGCTTCATTAAGGGAAAAACGTGATGAATCAAGTACCAGAACACCAAGTAGGTTCAACTATGTATTGCACTCCAGCTCAAGCAAGAAGACGAGCTGTTGAGTCAGGTTACATTCTAGCTTCTTTAGACCTCTGTGAGTTCAGAGTTGAGCAATGTGAAGATGCGTGGAATGATAGTTTTTATAAATCAGCTATTAACGATTTTTGGAAAACTGTTCATTCAGGCATGACTATCTCACATGCTAAAGCACTAGATATTTTAAAGCTAGATTTGGATATGCCAGATTGGAAATATGTTTTGTTTTCAAAAAAGTATAAGGAGGTAGCGTAATGATAATGGAAAAAACAATTTATAGCTTTGAAGCTATCAAAGAAAAATTACACAATCATAACGTAATTGAATTAGTTGCTAAAGATGGTCAAGACCTTGAGGTTTGGTATCACCCACTTGCTAAGAGATATGAAATCTGTGTTGGTCTTGATGAAAATTGGGTTTTAGAAACTAAATCTTGGCTTTCTGTTAAAAGAAAATTACGTCAACTTGATGTGGAGGTAGCGTAATGACAGGTAAAGACGCACTAGCTTTGGAAGAAGATGGCTACATTGAGTTCAATGAAGAACGTGGAGTCTATGAAGAGATTGATGAGGAGGGCATATTCATGCAAACACTTCCTGATGATGATGACCGACATGACTCTGACGCTGAAGAACTAAACATGGAGAAAATCCACATGGAA
>Ga0316202_10001695_pt1 | contig 16326 bp, 22 predicted proteins | sample 3monrhotite_MG_FD_204934 | JGI IMG/M metagenome (GOLD analysis project Ga0316202, IMG submission 204934) | Microbial mat bacterial communities from mineral coupon in-situ incubated in ocean water Damariscotta River, Maine, United States -... | ecosystem: Environmental > Aquatic > Marine >... | reverse complement strand
AGATGCGGATAGCTACCGCGTGAAGTCTTGGCTTCCAATGGAAGTATCAGTTGTTAGCATACCCGCAGACCGGACAGTCGGGGTAGGCCGTGCAGCAGAGAAGCCACCCGCTCAACCTATCACTGAAGCTCTTATTAGAGAGGAAAATATCATGTCGGAAGATAACAAGATCGACATCGATGCGGTAAAGGCCGAAGCTACTCGCGCTGCCGCAAAAGATACTGCTGAAATGTATCGCTTGGCTGCGAAGCACAACAAGCGTGATTTGGCAGACAAAGCCGTATCAGAAGGCCGCTCACTCGCAGAATTTCGCGGTGAATTGCTAGACGTAATCGGTAATGCACCATTGGATACGCCAAATGAAATCGGACTTGCCCCGAAAGAGGCCCGTCAGTTCTCATTGCTTCGCGCTATCCGCGCCCATGCAAACCCAACTGATCGCTCTGCACAAAAAGCTGCTGCTTTTGAATTAGAAGCTGCTGCTGCTGCGTCAGACGCGATGGGTGTTGAAGCACAAGGCATTATGATCCCAGCAGATGTATTGCGTAGCTGGAAAGTGCGCGACATGAACACATCTGACGATGCTGGCATCATTGCTGACGATTTCCGTGGCGGCGATTTTATCGACGTGTTGCGGAATGCTTCATCAGTTATGCAAGCTGGTGCAACAATGCTGACAGGCTTGTCAGGCAATGTGAAGATCCCAAAGAAAACAGCCGCATCATCTGCCGGTTGGATTTCATCTGAGGGTGGCGCATCTGGCGAAAGCGAGCCTACTGTTGGTCAAGTCACTATGGCACCTAAAGTATTGGGTGCGCATACAGACATTACACGTCTTATGATGCAGCAATCATCTTTGGATGTTGAAGCATTGGTGCGTAATGATCTGACATCTTCTATCGCTCTGGCGATTGATTTGGGTGCGTTGGCTGGAACAGGATCATCTGGTCAGCCTACTGGTGTGAAAAACACATCAGGCATCAACACACCAACTAACTTTGCTGGGGCCAACCCAACATTTGCTGAAGTTGTAGCTATGGAAACTGCGGTAGCAGAAGACAACGCTCTGCAAGGCAACTTGGCTTACATTCTGCCAGCCAGCATGTACGGTGCGTTGAAAACAACTGTGAAAGACGCTGGTTCAGGCCAGTTCGTAGTTGCGCCAGATGGGTCAATGAACGGCTACAATGCAATCGTATCAAACCAAGTTACTGCTGGTGATCTGTATTTCGGCAACTTTGCTGACTTGTTGATCGGCATGTATGGCGGTTTGGACATTGTTGTAGATCCATATACTGCGTCTAGCTCAGGCACAGTACGGATTGTTGCATTGCAAACTGTAGACGTAGCTGTACGTCACGCAGTAAGCTTTGCATTCAACAATGACGGTGCATAAGAGTGCTAACTTGGGAGGGCCACTTGGCCCTCCTTTCCAATAAGGGGCAAAAGATGAAATACATTATCCTCAAATCCTGTGTTGCTGCTGGCCAAGCTAGAAAGGCTGGAGACATAGTTGAATTGAGCGCGGATGAAGCTACTGCGCTAAAAGGATATGGACGTATTGACGTGGCTCCAGAGCCTAAGCCTATTAAGGCTCCTACGGATCGGGCCGCAAAGCCTAAAACCACAAGGGCGAAAAAATGAAGATTACTCTGATTAAAGATGCATCTTGGGGCGGGAAGAACGGCAAAGCTGGTGCAAGCCATACAGTTGATGATCGTGTTGCCCAAAAGCTAATTGATCGCGGATATGCTAAGTCATATGTAAAAGAAGAAAAGGCTGAAGAAGATGGCACTGCCACTAGCGAGTGATTTAGCCGAAATATTTAGCATTGATGAGTTCGCTCAATCAATCACATATCAACGCGCTGCTGGGCGTGGGGATAGCACAATCAAGGCTATCTTCGATAACGAGACTATCCCAGTTGACGCTGGTGGAATGACAACTGTTCATCAGGAGCAGCCTAGAGTAACGTGTCGAACCGTAGATGTTCCATACATTCAGTATGATGACGCTATGATAGTATCATCAGATACTTATTATGTTCGCGCTTGGATACATGATGGCACTGGCGTTACTGTTGTGCAGTTGGAGAAATCTTAATGGCTCATGTCAGGCAGCAAATAAGAGACAGAATTGTCTCTGTGCTGAAGTCCAATGCATCATTGGTCAAACGTAGGGTGTTTTCGTCTAGGGTATATGCTCTAACAGAGAAAGACCTTCCTGCGATTACGGTTTATACGGGATCAGAGGCATCTGCCCTGCAAACCATTGGTGTAAAAACGTCTGCGCGTATTGTTTCTGTTGAGGTGGATATATACGTGCGGGCAACAAATAACTTTGATAATGATGTGGACGCTATTGCTGTCCAGATCGAAGAGGCAATAGCCAATGACTTTAACGTCAATGGTCTTGCAAAGTCGGCCGTATTGACTGCCACAGACATCAACTTTTCAGGTGAGGCGGAACAACCAGTAGGTTCCGCAAAGCTGACATTTGATGTAAGGTATGATACAGCTATCGATGACGTAGAAACGGCCAGATAAGGAGGCTCCAATGGCTACACACACAGGCAGCGAAGGAACCGTAAAGGTCGGTGCTAACGCTATAGCAGAAATCCGCTCTTTCAGCTTAGAGGAAAGCGCGGATACCTTAGAAGATACAACTATGGGCGACACTGCTCGCACATATAAATCATCTCTGACAACATTCACCGGATCGGTTGATGTTTTCTGGGATGAAACCGATACAACGGGTCAAGGCGCTTTAACTATTGGCGCTTCTGTTACGCTTAATGTTTATCCAGAGGGCGATGCTTCTGGCGATACATATTACAGCGGTGCAGCCATCGTTACCGGCGTTACACGTTCATCATCATTTGATGGTCTTGTGGAGGCATCAATAACTGTGCAAGGTAGTGGGGCATTAACAGCTACAACGGTGTAACCCATGTCTAACCCTATAGACGCCTTAGACGATTATTTGTCAAATATCGAAACAAGGCATATAGAAGTAACTTTACGCGCAGGGGCCAAGCCTCTGCGTGTTTACTATACCCCTATGACTTCTGGAGAGATGTCATCTATCCAGCGGAAGCATTCGGACTTCCCATCTGCCAACATAGACGCTTTAATTGATCTGATTATCTTGAAGGCTCTAAAGGAGGATGGCGAAAAGGCTTATACGATTGAACATAAGCCTAAACTGAAGCGCATCCCCCATGAGGTGATCTATAAATTGAGCGCACCCATGATGTCTGCTGGCTCTGTTGAGGAAGCTGAGGGAAACTAAAGAAAGACCCATTCAGGTTTAATTTAATCGCGTTAGCAGATAGATTGGGCCGCACCATTAGTGAGATTGAGAAAATTACGCTAACGGAGTATAATGAATGGGTCGCATACTTTAAGGTCGTGGACGAAAGGCGGGAAGAAGATGGCAAGCGCAGAACAGCTAAAGTTTGAACTTCTTGCGGTTGATCGCGCTAGTCGGCCTATCCAGCAAGTTCAGGGCCGCGTCAGAAACTTTGATCGTCAGATAAAGAAAAGTTCAATACAGATGAACAACTTTGGCGGGTCAGTTACTGGTGCGCAAAAGAGCTTGCGCAAATTTGCTATGGGGGGCATTCAGCAAGCGGGTTATCAAATCGGTGACTATGCTGTTCAAGTTGCTAATGGAACCAGCGCAACGCAAGCCTTTGGCCAGCAGGCCGGTCAGTTCTTGCAGATATTTGGGCCATTTGGCGCTGTCCTTGGTGCGGCGGTGTCTGTATTTGCTGCTGTGAAGATGGGCATGGATAAGATGTCTGAAGCGGCGGGCAATGCGGATAATGCGATAAAGCAGCTAAAGGAAAGCACCAAGAGCTTGAATGAAGAGGCCGCAGCATTTGCTCTAGGTGTAGATACTGCTGAGGAAGCTAAAGCTATTAAGGAGATTACGCGGCTTAGGGAAGAGGCAGATGCCACATATGCCAAATATTTAAAAGCTGTAACTGATGGCAGTGTCGGTGAAATAGCGAAATATGAAGAGATATACTTTGAGAAACTGAAAATTGTGCAAGCAAAACAGGCTGAAGTTGACGCAAATAGGAAAGCCAAGAAGTCAATTGAAGACTTAACCTCTATTACAGAGCAATATCTGGCGCAGCAAATGGCGGCTGCAAGTGCTATCGGACAGCTTAAAAAAGCAGAGAGCGAGAGAACGCAAGCGGCGATTGTCGCAGCGGGCGAGCAGAGAGCATTGATGGCTGAGACGACAAGGCGAGGCTTGGAGAATGCTGAAAAGCTAAAGCAAGGTTATGCAGAATATTACGCAAGCCGGTTGCAGGGCGAAGCTATGCTTACTAGAGGCGGGGTTCAAGGCGGTCGTGGCGCTGACCCAAGGCAGTTCACCTTCTTGGACGAATATCTTGCGCAAATAGCTGCGGGCAGAAAGGCTAAAGACGAAGCAGATGAAGCGGCACAAGCTGGAACCAAGAAGACCGCCAAGACCATCAAGACTGAACTAAGCCCAGAGCTTATGCGGATCAAGGACGCAGCAGAGATGGTGGGCAGTTCATTTGAGAGCGCTATGATGTCTATGGTGGATGGCACTATGACAGCCGAAAACGCATTCAAATCAATGGCAAGAAATATCATAGCTGAGCTTTACCGTATCTATGTGGTCAAGCAGATTACGGGATTTATTTCTAGTGCTATTGGCCTCATGGGTGGGCCTAATCCGTTTGCGTTTAAGGCTATAGGTGGGCCTGTTCAATCAGACAAGCCTTATGTTGTTGGAGAGCGTGGGCCAGAGATGTTTGTGCCATCACGCTCAGGTTCAATCGTGCCGAATAACAAGCTGGGCGGCGGTGGTGGCGTGATTGTCAATCAAGTCATCAATGTTAGCACAGGCGTACAACAAACTGTACGTGCTGAGATTAAGCAGCTAATGCCACAGATAGCAGACAGCGCTAAGGCCGCTGTAGTAGACGCCAAGCGGCGTGGTGGATCATATGGAAAGGCGTTTGCATAATGGCTATTAGTTATCCCTTGGCGCTGCCTACGCATACGGGCATTATGAATGTTGAGCTAACAGCAGTAAACGCTGTTGCATACAGCATGAGTCCTTTTACCTTCGCTGGCCAAGCTCACGCTTATTCGGGTCAAACATGGCAGGCAGATATATCATTGCCAGCCATGAAGCGTGAGGATGCAGAGAAGTGGATTGCGTTTCTTGTTAGCCTTCGCGGTCAATTCGGCACATTCTTGCTGAATGACCCTTCAGGAACTTCCCCACGCGGGACAGCAACTACAGTCAACATCACAGGCTCAACTGGTGACAGCAGCGTATCAACAACGATGACGGGGACTTTGCTTGCTGGCGACTATATTCAGCTTGGCTCTGGATTGAGCGCAAGGCTGCACAAGGTTTTGCAGGATCAGAGCGGCTCTGGAACGTTGGAGATATGGCCTGCACTTAGGGTGGATCAATCAAGCGCATCCGCTGACTTGACTAGCGCTGCTGGCGCTTTCCGCTTGTCATCAAATCAGCAATCTTGGTCAGTCAACGAAGCCAGCATCTATGGGATTACGTTTGCCGCGATGGAGGCACTATGACCCGCAGCACCCCAGCATCACTACTGACAGCATTAAGTCAACCAGAAGTCCAACCGTTTTACGCAGTTGAGATGGACTTTGACACTGCGCCAGTTCGCTTCTGGACGGGTTACGGCGACAGGACGATAGGTGGAGAGACTTACCTTGGTAGCGGAAATCTGCTGTCAATAACTGGGCTGGATGAAGTTAATGACCTTTCCGCTAAAAGCATAACGTTGCAGTTGTCTGGTGTTCCTGCATCACTGGTTTCTTTGGCGCTGCAAGAGCCTTATCAAAACCGTGAGTGCAAAGTCTACTTTGGCACAACCGATACCACAACGCCAATTGAGGTATTCAGTGGTTTAATGAATGTTATGACTATTGAAGACAGCGGTGAAACTAGCGTTATATCTCTGACCGTTGAAAGCAAATTGATCCGATTGGAGAAGTCATCTAATTGGCGCTACACAGAGGGAAGCCAAAAAGCGCGTTACTCTAGTGATACTTTCTTTAATTATGTAGCTGATTTACAGGACAAAACCTTAGTATGGGGCCGCGAGGTTGAGGACAGCTAATGGCGGCTAGGGAGCGACTAAACAGCTATTTAAATGACATGAGGGGTAAGCCTTTTTCATGGGGAAAGCATGACTGTCTTACTTTTACCAATGATGCCTTTGTACAGATGTATGGCTCTGGCTGGGCTGATGATTGGCTTGGTAGATATATGAAAGGCAACATCGTCTTTAGTCGCAAAGAGCTAATTAAAGAATTTGGCTACTCTGACTTCACCAAAGCAGTTGACGACAAGTTGCAGCGTGTTGACAGCATTCCACCGCTTGGGGCGTTGGTTACAACCAAAGAAGCTCAAAGATGGATTATAGGTGTAGCTATGGGCATATGCACTGGAACTAAGGCCGTCTTCTTATCTAAAGAGGGTTTGTTGTTTTTGCCGCTAGATTACATTCACCAAGCATGGGTTAAAGAGACATGAACAAATATAAGCTAGGTGATTACACAGTTCAAAATTGGAACGACTGGGATAAGGCTCCTAGAGATCCAGTAACTATTGGCGGGTTTATTTTGCAGACTGTTGCCCCTGGTTTTGTTGCCGGTTTATCGGGGGCAGTAGCATATGGCCTAGCTTATGCGGTTGGCTTTGTTGCGATCACCGTTGCCACTTCATGGGCATTATCCGCTTTAGCGCCAAAGCCCCCAACTCCGTTACAAGGTATCCTTGTCAACGCTAGAGAAGCGACAGCCTCCGCTGATTTCGTATATGGACAAGTCCGCAAGGGCGGCACAATTAGCTTTTATGAATCAACTGGCAACAAGAACAAGTTTCTTCATCAGATAATTGTCTTGGCAGCACATGAAGTTCAGCAAATTGGCGATATTTACATCAACGATGAAATCGTGACGATTGACGGTAGTGACTTTGTTACCGGAAATACTTGGGATAGCAAAATCCGAATACAAAAGTTTGACGGGAGCCAGACACAGGCACCCGCCGACTTACTGTCAGAGTCGGAGCTAACTGGATCAAACGCGCTTACATCCGACTTTGTCGGAAATGATATTGCCTACCTGTACGTGCGTTATGAATATGATAAAGATGTGTTTGCAAGCGGCATCCCTTTAATTACTGCTGTCGTTCAGGGCAAAAAAGTATATGACCCGCGAACATCATCAACGGCATATAGTAACAACGCAGCCCTTTGTATTCGTGATTTTATTACTAGCGAATACGGTTTAAATGACAGCGCCATCGATGACGTTGTGTTTGCTGCGGCTGCTAACGAGAGCGATGAAGATGTAACTCTTGATGGTGGGGGAACTGAAAAGCGATACACGATTAATGGCATTGTTCAGTCAAATTCATCCATAGGTGATGTCCTTGGGCAGATGTCTACAGCTTGCGCTGGAACTTTGTTCTGGGGTTCTGGTTATTGGAAGCTAAAAGTCGGGGCTTATAGCTCACCAGTAAAGACTTTAACCTTGGATGACTTGCGTGGGCCTATCAGCCTTAGCACTAGATCAAGCCTCCGCGACAGCTTTAATGGTGTTACGGGCACGTTTAATGACGCCGACAGTGACTTTATCACAGTAGATTATCCCGCAGTTAAAAGCGCAACATTTAAGACACAGGATAATGGTGATGAGCTTTTACTAGACCTACCACTGCCATTTACAACTAGCGCAGCGACAGCGCAGCGTATTGCCAAATTGACTTTGTATCGCGCCCGCGAGCAGATGAGCCTTAGTGCAGACTTTGGGCTTGAGGCGTTTAATGTTGAGGTTGGTGATATTATAGCGTTTACCAATGAGCGTTATGGCTTTGATGAGAAAGAGTTTGAAGTTCTAGGCTGGAAGTTTGCAAGCAATCAAGAGGCTGGTGATCTTCGCGTTAATCTTACGCTCCAAGAAACATCTGCCTCTGCGTTTGATTGGAATGCTGAAGAGCAATCTATAATCAGCAATGACACTACTTTGCCAGATTTTAACACAGTTTCGTCGCCTACAAACCTTACACTGACCACTCAAGCGCCTTTAAACGCTGATGGAACTACATCTGGGTCTATAGAGGTTAGCTGGGATGCGTCTGTTGATGCCTTTGTGGATCATTACGAGGTTGAGTATAAGATTGCGGCTGATGCAGATTATACTGGAACCACCACTGCACTGACTTTTCATACCATTGCCCCGACGATTGGCAGCACTCTTTATGACGTTAGGGTGCGTGGGGTTTCTGGGATTGGGGTGAAGTCTGATTTTGTAGCGGCTCAGATTACTTCTGCGAAAGATCAAGTAGCCCCCGCCAAACCTACTGGATTGTCGGCATCTGCTGGGTATCGACAAAACTTTGTAAGTTGGACTAATCCATCAGATTTGGATTTATCTTTCATTCGAGTTTACGCGCACACATCCAATAACAGTGCGGCGGCTAACGTGATAGGAACGGTCAAAGGCACTGAATTTGCTCACGGAGATTTGCCAGAGCAGACAACGCGCTATTATTGGGTGAAGTCTGTTGATACTAGCGAAAACGTTTCTGGCTTTTCTACTGTAGCCTCTGCAACGACATTAGCTGATCCGCAAGATGGCACTGATGGCACTGATGGTGCAAATGGTGATACTGTTGTCACTGGTAAGGTGTTCTATCAAATCCTGCAATCAAGCTCGCCATCAACGCCATCCGCTACAAGTTACAACACTTCTACTGGCACTTTTACTGGACTAACTACTAATTGGGCGCAAACTCAACCCTCAGTTGATATAACTGACACAAGCGTTCAAGAGTGGTCATCCCAGTTTCAGGTGACGATTGATGGCACCACATCAGCGCAGACTATTTCGTTCACTGCGCCATCTGGAGCAATACAAGTTACGGCTGACATTGAAAGTGATAATTATGTTGCTGGCACAAGCGGCTGGAAGATTGAGCGTGACACTGGTGACGCTGAGTTTCAGAATGCGATCATTCGCGGCACTTTAAATGCAACAGATATTACCGCTGGTACACTAAGCGCAGCAAACATTAACCTTAGTGGTTCTCAGTTACAGAATAGCGGTGGATCTTTAATCATTTCTAATGGCGGCGTTGCCACAGTTACAGTCGCGTCGAATGCTATTACAGATACAACTATTTCGTCGAGGGCCACCACAACGCTGTCATCAACGCAAGATGTATCTTTGGGTTCATTTACAATCGCAGAGGGTACTTCAAGCACTCTAATACAAGCTGCTGCAAACTGCTATGGAACGGGTACTGGCACAATTTATTCGTTGGGCCTAAAGGTTGATGGCGGCTCTGTTGCGTTGTTCTTAAATAGCAACACGGATGACTATGCGACTTACGATGATTTGCGTTTTCCAATACAAATATTGGACAAAAGAAACTTTGGTACTGGATCGCACACTCTTGATTTGAGTGCAGTAATTGTAAGCGGCAGCAGCATAGAGCTTTACAGCCTTGACGTAATTATTACAGAGTTGAAGAGGTAGCCATGTATGCGTTCTACAATATAGACAGCGGCGAAGTGCTTTCGTTAGTGCAAGCATCTAGCCAACCAGAGCCGCCCACGGGTTATAATTATGTGCCATATGCTTATGAAAAGCAGGACATGCACAAGTATGAAGTTTCTAATGGTGTGTTGCAAAGAAAAACACAAGCGCAGATTGATGCAATGGAGCTTACCCAAGCGCGGAATAGACTGCGCCGCAAGCGTGACCAAATGCTTGCTTCGTCAGACTGGACACAGGCTGCGGATTCACCTGTGGATAAAGTTGCATGGGCAGCATATCGTCAGGCATTAAGAGACTTACCAGCCAACACAACTGACCCCGTGAACCCAGTTTGGCCAACGCAGCCTTGATGATTTACTACCAAGAGCCTTTGTGCTAGATTACAAGGGCATATGCTAACATAAACTTCGGAGGCCGATTATGGCAACTTTTAACAAGGTGAACGATTTCGTTGTAAACGCCGTTCACAACATGGATTTAGAAAGCGATCAAGTAGTTGTGGCGTTGTCAAACACCGCACCAGCTTCAGAGTCAAGCAACCCTGCCGCAGACGGCAACGGGATTTTGGCTAACGTCACAGAGGTTACTTACACCAACTTGTCTTCGCGCAACGTGACTACATCGTCATCTTCGCAAACTAGCGGCACATACAAGCTGGTATTGGCTGACATCACGTTGACATCTTCTGGTGGTTCAACTGGTCCGTTTCGCTATGTCTATATCTACAATGACACAGTGACTTCTCCTGCTGATCCTCTGATCGGGTACTATGATTATGGCTCATCACTGACGCTTAATGATGGCGACAGCCTTACAGTGGACTTCTCTGCTGCAAATGGTGTTCTACAAATCGCTTAATGAGGTGTTGAAATGGTCGTACTAGCGAACCGTGTTAAAGTTGCGACATCAACAACAGGCACCGGCACTATTACACTAGGGTCAGCGGAGGATGGCTATCAAACCTTCGCTGGCGCTGGTGTAGCCGATCAAGATGTTGTGCGCTATCTCATTGAAGATGGCAGCAATTTTGAAATAGGAATTGGCACATATACAGCCAGCGGTACAACCTTGTCTCGCACGGTTTCTGAAAGTAGTAACTCAGGTTCTGCTATTAGTTTATCTGGTTCGGCTACTGTTATGGTAACGGCGACTGCTGCTGACTTGATTAAGGCGGTTGATGTAGCTGTCTCTGGAAGCACTTACACATTAGACTTTAGTGAAGCCAATGTTTTCAATCTTACTGGCAATGTGCTTGGTGATAGAACAATTGCTTTTAGCAATGAGGGTTCTGGGCCTAACGTAGTATCGATGACATTTACTTATGTGGAGGGAACTATTACTTTTCCCTCTAGTGTTGTTTTTGAAGGTGATCTTGCTCCTGTCTTCTCTGTTGGCACAGATTATGTAATTACATTATTCAATAACGGTGATGGTAAGTATTTCGCTTTCTTTTCTAGCAAGCCAAACGAGAGTTTTGTCAGACTTATTTATGCAGAAGCTGACTTAAAATCAAACGGAGAATCGAGCACTATTGATCTTAGTGGGCAGGGCTTGCAAGAAAACGACTTAGTTCTTTACTCTGTTTCTGTGGCAAGGGATGGCACTGGTGCTCCAAACATTACATCGAGTGGATATACCAATATTGTTGACCAGCTTTTAGCGAGTGACACAGAAGATGCACTTATAAGTGTTTGGTATAAGTTTATGGGTTCAACACCAGATACAAGCGTTATTAGCACTGCAACGGGTGACGCTGGTGACTCTGTAGTCGCTCAAGCAAGAGTGTATCGAGCGGTCAACACAACCACCCCTATTGACGTAACAACCACCACAAATGCACAAAGTAATACCCTTATACCTGACCCACCGGCAATTACGCCAGTTACTGCTTTGTCTATGGCTGTTGTTTTCGGCGCTGGTTCTTACACAAACGATTTTTCGTATGAAGCGGCTGGGGAGAATCCAAGAGTTGCAAGCTCAGGCGGTTTAGAAACATCTGATATAGCCTTCTTGTCATATGAATCACTGCGTGCAACAGCGAGCGCATTTGACCCTGATGAATTTGTTTTAGCGACAGGATCAGACAACACTAGTGCTGCTGCCGTGTCAGTCACTGTAGCACTAAGGCCAGCATAATGTTGGAGTTGCTTACTCAAGGCAGAACAAACGCTATGTCAGGAGAGGTTGTTGTTCTGAATACTTTTGATGTAGGTACAAATACGACACAATCAGTCCAATCAGATGTATCGCTTAGTGAAACTCAAGCTGTTGATTGGGTAGTGCCAAGCTATGTTGGTTATATTTCTGCTGTTGCTATAGGTGCTGGGGGTTCGGGTGATGGATCAAACAATACTAATGCTGGCTCTGGCGGTGGTGCTGGTGCTTTAGCCTACATCACTAATTATATAGTTACTAAAGGTGATATTCTCAGAATTTACGTTGGGTGCAAAGGGCGCAATGTAAACACCGGCGGCTCAGGAAAGCGCGGTAATGGCGCTAGTGGCATTCGTCACAATGGGAAGGCTATCTTGCTTGCTGGTTCTGGTGGCGGCGGAATATCTCAAACTACTACGGGTTCTGGTGGTATCGCTCTTATTGGAGATGTAAGATTTAATGGCGGCGCAGGTGCTGCTGGCGGCGGGAATAACGGCGGGGATGGGGGTTCTGTTTCTAACTACTACTCCACAGGCTTAGATGGTGCAGCAACTAGTCGTTTAGGCGGCGCTGGATCAACGCCGTATGGGCGTTTAGGGAATGGCACTTACATGGGCACTCCACGCGATCCAACCGCAGGAGCAAACGGAGGTATTGGAGCCAATTATGGTGGCGGCGGCGGCGGCGCAAATGATGAAACTACGGGTGGAACTAGCTACTCAGGCGGCGATGGTGGTCAAGGTATTGTGCGTATAATCTATGGCAGAAATAGATCCTTCCCAGATAGCTTTACTTCTGAGCAATATAGTTTGGGCAACTTGCAAGTTTACGATGTTAATTCTTTGTCATAGAGGTCTTTCGGATGTATTGTAAAATTGAAAACGGTCAGGTCGTAAGCCATCCATACAGTTTGGATCGTTTGCGTTTAGACAATAAAAGTGTTGGCTTTCCATCTTATATAAACAACACGCTTGCCGCTAAGCATGGCGTTTATCCTGTCAAAAAAGCTATCCAGCCAGATTTTGATGAATTGACGCAAAGAGTTGAAGAAGCATCTGCTCCAGCCTTGATAAACGGAAAGTGGACAATAACAAAAACCGTTGTTGCTTTATCTGCTTCACAGATAGCGGAAAATTCAGATAAGAAAGCCAGTGAAATGCGGACTGTAAGAGATAGAATGCTTGCGTCTACTGATTGGACACAGTTCAATGATAGCCCTCTTGATGGGGCAACAAAGCAAAGCTGGTCAATCTATAGGCAGGCTCTGAGAGACATCACAAGCCACTCCAACTTTCCTTATTTGGATAATGCCGACTGGCCGACTAGACCGTAGGAGGCAATAGATCATGCTTGGCTTTGCACCACTAGCCTCAACACCACTTGCGGATGACGCGGGTGTTTCTGTAGTCGCATATAATATTGCGGCTGATGCTGGATCATTTGCCGCCACTGCTCAAGATGCTAACCTTAACATCAGCGTTTCCCTGTCGGCTGGTTTGGGTGCATTTACATTAACTGGTCAGGACGCTGATATTGCTAAGGCGTCTATTATATCCGCTGACTCTGGATCATTTGCCGCCACGGGTCAGGACGCTACTTTAAGGATTGATATTAAATTAGTTGTCCAGCAAGGCACTTACATTGTGTCGCGGCAACAGATTGCTTACAGCACCAGTAAAGTTGCTGGAATTGGGCAATTTGCGCTGACGGGTCAAGACAGCGGCATTAACTACCCGATGTCTGCTGATAATGCGAGCTTTTCTGTCGCGGGTCAGGCCAGCGTATTTGGCGTGACAATGCTTGCTGGAACCGGCGCATTGTCGCTGTCGGGTCAAGCCGCCAATACGAATACAAGCATAGCTTCAGGCAGCGGATCATTCACTGTTGCGGCGCAAGACGCTGACCTGTTGCCAGTAGTCATAATCGACGTAGACGCTGGTTTATTTACGCTGACGGGTCAGCAAAATGTGCTGACTCGCAACTACGCTTTGGCAGTCGATGCAGCCACATTTACGCTTACTTTTACTGACACTGACATCGACACTAGCTTGACTGCGGGTGTTGGAACATTTGCGCTGACAGGTCAGGATGCGGTTCTTAATGTCGGTGAAACTTTGAATGCGGATGCTGGCACATTCGCAGTCACTGGCCAAGACATCAACTTTGATGTCAGCGACAACTTTGTGGCAGAGGCTGGCATATTTAGCGTCAACACAGAAACCGTTGCGCTCAAGGCTCGCTTTCACCTTACCCCTGATGCAGGCAGCTTTGCGCTGCAAGGGCAAGATGCTGACTTTATTGAGGCAGAAATAATTGTTGCAGAAGCTGGCATCTTTGTTCTGTCAGTTGAGGAAGCAACATTAATTCCAACCCTCACATTGCCCGCTGAAACAGGCGTGTTTGCATTGGCGGGCCAGAATATTGGCATAGGTCAATTCTTCAGGATTGATGGTGTTGGCGTGTTTACGTTTAGCGGTCAAGATGCTGATCTTGCTGCTACGAGAGCCAAACGCTTTGAGTTTGATGGCTATTCTCAGGAAGTGGTTTTAAATGACAACAACTTTGTTATAATAGAAGAAGCGTACAGAGGGGCGGCATAATGACTTTTTATATGAAGCAAAATGATACAGCGCCATCAATACGCGCAAACATCAAAAACGGTGATGGAACCGCGATAGATTTAACGAGCGCTTCTGTTAGGTTTCATATGCGAACAATTGGCGGCACATCTAGCAAAGTAGATGCTGCGGGCGTAATTATATCGCCGCCAGAGGGCGGCATTGTGCAATACGATTGGATCGCTGCTGACACTGACACGGTTGACAGCTACCAAGCTGAGTTTGAAGTCACCTATTCAAATGGTACGATAGAGACATTCCCAAACGACGGTTATATTCGCGTAGAAGTAACTGACGATATTACTTAGGATAATAAGATGGAAATTGGTGCTTTGTGGAGTGTTTGCTTAACCGCTGGATTGGGTTTATTAAGCTGGTTGCTCCGCAGTGCATACTCTGAAGTTCAACGCATTAGCATATTGCTAAACAAGACCCGCGAAGAAATGGCGCGGGAATATGTCACAAAGACTGATAGCTCTGCTGTATTGGCGCAGATTGTATCTCGCTTTGATCGCATAGAAGAAAAAATAGATAGGCTGATGGAAAGATGATCTGTGCGCTGGCCGGTATAGCGGTTGGCGTCATTGTAGAGGGTCACATTCTGTATAACGCTTGTATCTACAGATGCCCCACAGGATTTTATTATCACTACCCATATGTTATAAGAATACCGTATAACTTTAAGTGCCCACCGGCAGCAAAGGTGGGCAAAGGTGCCTGATGATAGACCCCGCAACTGCAATTATGGCCGCTGGCGCTGCATTTAACGCAATCAAGAAGGGCTGTCAGATCGGGCGTGATCTGGAGGGCATGGCTGGTGATCTTGGGCGCTGGTCAAAAGCAATCTCTGACTTTGACTTTGCCGCTAAGCGCGTGGAAAACCCGAAATGGTATCAAAGCTTTGGCAGCGTAGAGCAGCAGGCGATGGATCTGTTTGTGCAGAAGAAGCAGCGCGAGAATATGCGCGATGATCTGCGAAAAATGATTAGTGAAACGCTTGGCCCATCAGCTTGGCAAGAGCTAATTCGCATGGAAAACGAAATACGCCAAAAGCAGAAGGATGCGATGTATAAGCGAATTGAGCGCAAGGAGACGATTATCGCGTGGGCGGCGGGGATATTCCTGTTTTTGCTTTGCGTGGGTGCGCTGTTTGGCTTTGTCTGGATTGCGGTGCGGCGCTGATGGCTGACGGTGTATCAGGCATAGGCAGCGCTCCGTTTAACGTAGGAAGCCACATACACCAGCAAACGCAGACGCGGGAGCGCATAGAAGCGCATCTGGTGGAGCAGAGGGTAACAAAGGAGCATAGGGCCAACCACACGCATCTTGAGGCGCTCAGGGAGCAGAAGTTGGACTTAGGCAAGGCTTATGATAGGTTCGGCGCTAAGACCACTGCTGATCGCCCACAGGGCACTAAAATTAACATAGAGGTGTAATATGTCTAATACCTTTGAGAAGATCCTGAAGTACAAGCTTATGCCGCGTATAATGATGCTGGTAATGACTTTGATGTACATACGCTGTATAGAATGGGCGTTAAGCCAGCCCGAATTATCAACGCAACAGGCCAGTCTGATATCGGTTGTCACGGGGGCTATGAGCGGCGCGTTTGCCGTATGGTTAGGATCTGAGAAATGATACAAGCATTTATAGGGCCAATCGCAAACCTTGCTGGAAGCTGGTTGCAAGGCAAAGCCGATAAAACCGCAGCAGAGGCCAAGCTAAAGCTTACTGAGGCAGAAACAAAATCCAAGATCCTTCTCAGCGAAAAGACTAGCGTTGCGGATTGGGAGCGGATCATGGCGCAGGGAACCCAAAACTCATGGAAAGATGAATATCTTGTTTTGCTCTTTTCAATTCCTCTTGTGCTGTCATTTTGTGGCGAGTTTGGACGAACCGCTGTTGCAAATGGGTTCGCTGCATTGGAGTCCATGCCAGAATGGTATCAATACACATTA
>Ga0316202_10001693_pt1 | contig 16350 bp, 14 predicted proteins | sample 3monrhotite_MG_FD_204934 | JGI IMG/M metagenome (GOLD analysis project Ga0316202, IMG submission 204934) | Microbial mat bacterial communities from mineral coupon in-situ incubated in ocean water Damariscotta River, Maine, United States -... | ecosystem: Environmental > Aquatic > Marine >... | reverse complement strand
CGGCGTCGTGAATTGAAGGGATACATCACTATCTGATGCGATTTCATACTTCGCGGATTGCCAGTCATCCCCTATCGCTCCTGAGTAGATATTTTCACGCGTTTCTGGTGCTTGCAACGCCCCAAGCACTTGCCGCAAGCCCGAGACGTTTGTCAGGGGGGTTGTATAAGGTGTTTCCCAAACAACGGTTTTGAAATCGCCAGTCTTTAGGGCTCCACTCAAGATAAAGGCCTCCATCGCGCCGACCATGCCGCCACCTGTGGCCGAGAAGTTCTGGACCTCTTCACCAAATACGTGCGCCAGCGCGCCGGCGACCTGATAGCTGTCGGTCTTGTAGCGATCTGAAAAGCTGGTCCCGACAAGCGCGAGACTGGGCGCGCTCGTATTGCCAAGTAAGGCGTCAGCGCCGCCAGATTTCGCATAACTGGGTGATGCGACGGTTTCGCGTACTGGTCGCGTGCCACATACCTTTTCGACGACCGCGCTCAACGACCCCTTCTCATTATAGGTGGCATCAAAGGAGACATCAGCGGCTATTGGTTCGTTAACGCCGAGGCTTCCTGCCAGGAACTTGGCAGACATATAGGCCCCTGTGGGCGTCCAGTGTGTATCGCGCTTAAAGTAAAAGTCGCTAGATGAAACGGACTCCACCACCTGCGTCAGGTCCGGCGCAACGATGCCAGCTGCGTTCAGTTCTTCGGTATACGCACTGAACGCAGCACGATCTGCTGCAGGGTCATAGCTTTCCGGCAGTGCAACTGAGGGCGCAAAGAGCGGTCGAGGTGGCGCGGCAAGCACACTCAGTGTCACACCACGCTCGGCAAACTCCGCATTGATCGCTTGCCACAGGGTACTCACCTCTTCAGTTACTTCGTATTTGCCCTTCAGTTGATCTGCGCCAACGATCCAACCGCTTTGGGCATCCGCATAAAATGGGCCACGTTTGGCGTATTTCTTGGGCAGCTGATCCTTGTCCATCAACGCTGCACAAAATGGATCGGCCGCCGCGGTGCTTGCTGCAACAACAGCGCCTAGGGTGATTATCTTGGTGAAAAAATTCATCGTTACAGGTCCTTTGAAACATAGCGCACTGGGATTTCCCAGATGACGACTTTGGGTGGAGTTGATTTCAAAAATTCGGAGGCCAGAAAGGCATCCATCGGGGCAAAGGGACCCTGGCCCTCTTGCGCAAAGTTCAAGATATCGGCTTGCAGCGCTTGCTTGAGAAAGCCCTCAAAATGAAACGCGGCGCGCGCGCTGAAACTGGTGCCTACCAAGGCGATCTCAACCCCCGGTGCATCAAACAGGTCGCCCTGGGTGTCGACCTCAGTTTTGAAGGTCTCTATGGCAAACTGTTCTGGTCCAATCAGTGATCGCCATCGGCCCGTTGGCACAAACGAAAGTAGGTCACCGTCGTAAGCGACGCTTGGGCCCTGTGTCGTATTAACCGCCGCCCTTGAATAGTCGAGATGTGCCAGATTGGAGGCGATGGCTTCTGCGACCTTTCGGCTGCCCGGGGGGGACCAATGGGTGTCGTCTTTGACGAACACATCTCCGATCTGTGCGGCCTGCTTCAGCGTGGGACGCGCATCCAGAAATGCAACGTCGCGCACCGACAACGCCATACGAAATTGATCCAAACGGCGCTCAACCGCGCTGGGTCGCACAAACTTCAATTCATCAACGTAGACGTCAGATTTATCGGGTATAACCACAGGCAGAACAGTGATGCCCTTACGCGTCAACGCACTCACTGCGCGCGCCACACGTTCTGCGCTCACGATGATGTTCGCATCAAACGTTTCAGCGCTTTCAAACTCTTCGCTGGTAAAGATCCAACCATCTTTCCCGAGAACAGCTCCGTCTGAACTTTGCCCGAACAAGGCAAGCTTCAATGCTCCGACGGCATCGACGGCAAATGCGCTGGCGGCGTTAGCACCATCGAAGCCGGCTTCATATGCGGTTTGTGCGGTCCCGTTCAAAAGATCGCCGAAGGCAATTCTTTCTGATTGTTGCAGGTGACCTGAGAGGCCGATGCCTGACAATGCCAGCAGGGTTGCCGAGGCAAAGGCTGCTGAAGAAATTGAATGTGTCATCGCCGGATTCCTCAAAACTGAAAGTACAAAAATGGTGAATGGGTCTGCGCTATCAGTGCGGTGCAAGCGCAGCTCATCAACAGCGCTGCGCCAAAGCGCCGTGCAACTGCGGGCGACTGTGCTGTCATGCTGACCAGCGTCGCGCCACATAGGCTGAGCGCAAAACCCAAAAGCAGGGCGGTGATTTCGGTGTTCTGAATTTGCCAGGAATTTTCCTCGCTCAGCGCTATACCGTGAAGTCCCAGCATACCGCGATAAATGGCGATAGCTTGCGCGACATCTTGGGCACGAAACATCACCCAACCAATCATCACGATCAGCATCGTGGCGGGCCATGCAATGGACTTGGGCCAGACGCTTTTTGTGCCCTTGGCCCCGAACATCCGCTCAACGGCAAGCCAACCGCCGTGCCATGCCCCCCAGAGAATGAAGGTCCAGTTGGCCCCGTGCCATAACCCGCCCAACACCATCGTCAGCATCAGATTAACGTAGTTACGAAGCGTGCCGCGACGATTGCCGCCCAGCGGCACATAAAGGTAATCACGCAGCCACTGCGACAAGCTGATATGCCACCGACGCCAGAATTCGGTAATGGACTGGCTCGTGTAGGGCGCATCGAAATTCTCGACAAAACGGAAGCCCATCATCAAGCCCAACCCAATGGCCATGGCCGAATACCCGGCAAAATCAAATAGGAGCTGGATGGAATAGGCCCCGGCGGCGAGCCAGGCTTCGGCTGCGGTTGGGTTTGACAGGGCAAACAGACGATCCGCCAGCGGGGCCACATTGTCAGCGATCAGCACCTTCATCGCCAAACCCTGCGCGAAACGCGCAATGCCGTTGGCAAAAATCTCAACCGAGTGCTTGCGCGTGCGAAACTGATCGGCAAGGTCCTTGTAGCGCAGCACAGGACCCGCAATCAGCTGGGGGAACAGCGACCCGAATGCGAGAAAGTCAACGATATTGCGCGCGGGCGGTGCGTCTTCGCGGCTTACGTCAACGATGTAACTGATCGACTGAAACGCATGAAAACTGATCCCGATGGGCAAGATGATCTGCGGCATCGTAATACCGACGCCGCCAATGGCTTGTGACAGGTCACCCAATCCACCCAGAATGAACATGGTGTATTTGAAGTAGCCAAGGACAAGCAGAACAGATGTAACGCCAAGCCGCAGCGCCCAGATGCGCCGCCGCTCTGTCGCGCCGTACAACGCGACTTGCGCTGCCAGATAGCTGATCAGCGAAATGCCAAACACCACGGCCAGATAATCCACCCGCCACCAGCCGTAAAAGGCGTAGCTGCCCAGCAGGATCACCCAGGACTTTGCGCGCCGTGGGGCAAGATAATACACCGCGAGAAAGAAAGGCAAAAACCCGAAGATAAAGATCGCGCTGGAAAAGATCATCGTACCGCTCCGTTAAATCGCGCTTATTTGGCCACAGAACCAAAGCTGTGCTCGATCAGCGCAACACCTTGATCCGTCGCAACAAATGACAGGTTTTGGCCGCGCCGCAGTTCAACGTCGAATGTGCCAAGGGCGGCGTCAGACCCTTCTGGAAAGACGCCCAAAGAAACGCTCACCGGGTTGACGCTGCGCTGGTTGCTGGCACCAAAGCCAACCGATTTGATTACAGTTGCAGAGTTGTCAGCAAGCCGCAGATCGAGCGGTTGCTCTGTCGCGTTGATCAGAAAGAGAAAGACCTTGGTTTGACGGTCTCGCGCGGCCTCAGCGATCGACACGATCGTTCCGTCCGCTTTTCGCAGGACCGTTTGAAATTCCCCAGCGGCGACGTTTGTCATTTCGGCTGATGAAACGGGGATATACGCGCCGGAGGCTGTGTCGGAGAGGTCAAACGACCGGCCTGCAAACACCGCACTGTCGGCGTCTTGAAATCCGACAAAGCGCACAAATGCTGCGTCGTCCGGCGCCGCCTCAGCGTAAAGGCTGTTATCTTGTGCCATGGCAGGTGTGCCAGCCACAAGCGCGGCAGCGATGGTGAGGGCTTTGGCGTTGAACGTGATCATTGGATCGGTCCTTTCGAAAACTAGAAATACTTGGTCATGCGCAGATAGAGGCGCTTGACGGTTGAGCGGTCGGAATATGCGCGCCCTGGCTTGAACACGCCTGCGCTGAACTCGACCTTGGTTGACTTGTTGGGACGCCACGCGCCGACGATGCTGACCTCATGCCCCACATGACGCGAAGCACCTGTTGTCATCCCTTGGACACGGGCCACAGGGGCAACTGTTGATTTCTGCATCTGGGCATAGGCATGCGCGCGTAGGTCGACAGAGAAGCTCCGCGAGGGGCGCAGGCCCACCGCTGCAGTGGCGACAAGGAGGTTTGACAGGTCGGGTTGAAATACGGTTCCAAACCGATGGAACTGTGTTTGCCCGCCATCGCGCGCTTTGTTGGAATTCAAATCAGGCTGCATGTAACCGGGGCTGCCTGCCGCCAGTCCTAAAACCAATTGCGGCTTCCATCGTACATCCGAAAATCGGCTGACAAGGTTTGCATCTATGGCAAAGCCAAAAGGCCGCTGATTTGCCGCATCCCCAAACACACCCGCTGCATATAAATTAAAGCCGCCCCGCTTTTTGTCACGCGTCGCAAAATAACCAGCAACATGCAGGCGCTGTTGTTCTCGATAACTCTCAAACAAAGCATAGGTGCCACTCGTGGATCTTTCGGAAAACCGCTGAGCGTGTAGAAACGCATAGGTGCCGCGGCCATCAAAAGCATCGCGAAAGAGCGCCGTTTCCCAAGCGGTTTTGTCGTCTTTCCACCCAAGATGTATGCCGTCAACTGACGCGTCCATGCCCCAGCGGCGCGGTTCAGCAAAGCGCATCCGACCAAATGAAAGCGTGTGCTTGTCGGCCAACCCGAAACTCAGATGAGCTTCTTTGATTTTGACGCGACTATAGCTGCCGTAGTTCTGCCGATGCGTGGTTTTGTCAGTCTGAGACAACTCAACATGTGCAAAGCCGCGGATCTTTTCGCTAATCTGCGCTTTGAACGCAAAGCTCAGCGTGCCGATGATCTGGAGGGAGCGATCATCGACACCGTCGTTGAGTTTTTGATTATGCTCATCCAAGCGGCTTAAGCCAATGCTACCTGAATAGGAAAGGCGTTGGCCGATACTTGACTTCGTCTTTTTGCGCTTGTCCGCATCAAAAGCGAGGTGCGAATGATCCCGAGGTTTTTTCTTGGCAAGCGCCTGTTCTGGCAACGCCAGAACAGACAACAGCCCAACGCTCAGCGCATAGGTTACGAGCTTAAGTCTATTCGTTACAAACACCATTCAATCCTCACACTGACCGGTGTGTACGTGATGCCTGTGTACGGTGATTCAGATCAGCCTAGCGAAAGCCTATCGAATGGCCATAACGGCTATCTTTTGTATCCTTTAGTGTAGCTATCATTTGTTGTACGTGCTGAGTGTCTTACGATTGACGTCGGCGTCTTCAGGACAGATATATTGATTGTGTCCGTCGTTAGGGATTTTGCGGCAGATAGCTATCTCCCTTTGCGCAGGCCACTCCTGCCAGATGCTACTGGACTTCGCGTGCCGCCAGAATGCTACTGTCTGCACGCCGCATGTATTTACCGGTGCTGCTGACTCCCAAACGCGAGTTGGTCACTGCGCAAGTGATGTCTCATTGGCTCGATGCCAAAGAGGCTGGTGTTAGATTTAGCTGCATGAGCATATGAGCCGCTAGCACAGTACTTCTCGGCGTTGGCGCGGCCATATCATTTTTCATAGGTCATCGAGGCTAGAGTTGTCGCCGGCACCAAAATGATCAAAATCAGGGTCTCTGAGGTTTGCAGCAAAGCTACGACCTAGCGTTCAAACAAAAGTCAGTGAACCGGCCCATTCCTGCCGTTGATCACAACCAATCGATGCTGCATCGCGGCCCGTCGAAGCAGCCGTTCGCTGCGTATGCGCGATTGGACCAAGTCGCCTGCACGAAGGTATGGCAAAAGTTTCGTCGCTCTGTTCTTAGTGACGGAAAAAGGAAGTAACCTCAGCAGGCCAAATCACAGTCCCTGAAAGCGTCAATTTTAGCGGCCTTCATGACTGCATGGTTCCAGCACGGGCGCATTCTATTCCGGCAAACCGGCTCCACGCAGGTCGGTAAGAACGCGTTCCAGATCTGAGGCTAAGAAATACTTTCCTTCATAGTTGTGAAGAACGTCCTGCAGGGAATACGCAGGGTCGAAATTGATAAGTTGCTCAACCGCTTTTTGCGCCTCACTCCTATCACCCCGGCACATCTGGATGATCGCCAGCACCCGATACGCCATCGGAGGTATTTCGGACATGCCGTTCATGGTCTCAAGCGCATCGTCACAGTTCCGCGTGTGCCATTGTACCCAAGCAAGGTTCCATTTGATCCAGTCTTGGTGGAGTGGGTCCAGACGGACGACACGCAGCATCAACTCTTCGGCCTCTTCGGCGCGCCCGCCATAGGTCAATGCCTCGGCCAGCGCGGCCATTGCGCTCGTATCGTTGGGATTGAGTTCCAGCGCCTTTTGAAAGCGAGCTACCGACTTTTCAAGCTCGCCTTCCTGAATGTGCATGTACGCCATGGCAGTGTGCGCATCATAGTACCCCGGCGCGACCTGGACGGCCTTGCGCGCATAGGTCCCTGCGGCATCCAACTCAATCGCCGGGTCTTCATCCGTCCAACCCCAGCGATACCTGTTGATATGGACAAACGTCAGCCCGACATATCCATAGGGCTGCGTCGGGTCTGCCTCGACAGCGGCCAAGTTGGCCAGACGGGCCTTTTCGTTGCCTTCGGGGGTGAAGGAAAAGAGATGCTGACGCGCTTTCCAATTCAGAAGCAGTGCGGTCAGTTTCGCCTCTTCAGACTTGATCGCTTTCTGGCCTTCAAAATTAATAACCCTTTGGGCGACGGTCGCGACGGTTCGTTGCACGATCTCATCCTGCATCGCAAAGACATCGCCAAGGTTGCTATTGTAGACGTGTGACCAAAGGCTCTGACCTTCGACGGCATCAATCAGCTGAACGGTCACGCGCAGCTGATCACCGCTTTTTTGTTGGCTGCCCTCCAACAGGTAACGAACCCCAAGCGCGCGAGAGATTTTGCTGACTTCAGTGGTGGTGTCTCGAAAACTGAAGCTCGAGTTTCGCGCAATGACAAAGAGTTCAGAATATCGGGACAAATCGACGATTATGCCCTCAGCGATGGCGTCGCTAAGGTAGTCCGCATCAGGACCAACGCTCAGGTCTTCGAATGCAAGGACCGCAATCGATGGCTTGGAGGGCAAAGGCAGCTCTTGCGACGAGGCGGACTTGTCCTGCCCCACCCACCAGAATGAACCAAGGATCACAACGACCACTGCGATCAGGCTGACGGCAGCCAACCTTGTCCGGCCGATCTGCTCGACCTCGGATGGCGCGGCCGTCGGTTGAAACTCACCTAAGGAATTAGCGGTCGGAACCAGTCTGTATCCCTTTTTGGGAAGTGTCTGGACGATCCGGTGATCGCCATCGTTCAGCGTCCTGCGGATGTCAGCGATGCACTGGGAAAGGCTGTCGTCAGTGACAGCCGTCTTGGCCCAGACGTTCTCGAACAAATCGTCCTTTGAAACAGTCTCGCCAATCCGATCCACGAGATAGGCTAGGACTTCGGAACTTTGACGACGCAGATGAACTGGTTGCCCAAACCCATCCAGCAATTCCCCTGTCTCCACAGAAAACTCAAAGTCACCCAACCGAACGCTGCCTGATGAATTCAGATCTTTTTCAGGTCTTTCTCCGGACATTTCAACCGCCTCCATGCCCCACTGAGCCTGCGAAGACTCGCACTCCGAGGCAAGAAAATTCTTTTGCTTCTCAATTTTTCGAAAGGAAACAACATGACATCTATTGCAAAATTCTCAGCTTTCGCTGCCGGCTTGCTCTGCGCCACATCCGCTTGGCCAGCAGACTTTCAGGTTAGACGGTCCCTGGAACTTCCTTCCTCGACGCCGCTGGTTTGGCAACAAATCGGCGACTTCTGTGACATTGACGATTGGCACCCCAAGGTATCTTCGTGCGCGCTGAAGGCCATGGATGAGTCACTGGTCCGTGTGTTGACCACGGACACCGGGGAAGAAGTGACCCAAAAACGTATCGCCCGAGAGGAAGGACTGTCTTACACGTACAAGACCGTCAGTTCATCATTACCCATTGAGAAATTCACGGCAACGTTGTCAATACAGCCTGGGGAAACCCTGCTCATCGAGTGGATTGCAAACTTCTCCTCTGATGATCCTGACATGGAGAGTGTTGTGGTTGACGACATTGAGGCCGGATTGTCAGCAATTGAAAGGATCCTTGCATCGCGCTGACGTCGGACAGGCAGCATCCAAAAAGTCAGGCGGAATGAACCCATTTTTAGCGCCTGACATTGCTACCTGGATTTTGTTCGATTGGGTGGCAAATGTGATCTGTTTCAAGCAATGGAGGGAAGATATTCCACAGTTTGAACGCGCGTTCGCTCGCAGCAGGAACTCGCAGAGCCATCTATTGCTGGCCGCTTGCTGACGGCCCTAAGAAGACATTCACACCCTCACCCACTCTGCAGTGTTGTCACGACATTGCGGACCTTCGCGTGCCACGCTGAAATTTCACTACAACAATGCCGGGCATGCGACCATTCCCGTCGACCATCTTGGTGAGGGGAGTTGATGTTGACAGTATTTGAATGGGCGTTTCCAACATCGACATTACGGCGCCATACTGGCATCAGCACAAATTATGGCTTAAGCCAGCAAAGGACGTCTCATGGGAAACCCCCGTTACATCGTGCTCTTGGGCGCTTGTTTGACGCAGTTTACCGTCATCGGGATGCTGTTTTCCTTTGGTTTGTTCCTGCCATCTTTTGAGGCTGAACTTGGCTGGTCGCGCACGTTTCTGTCAACTTGCTCGGCACTGGCGTTCTTTGTCATGGGTGTTCTTGCGATGCCGGGCGGGCGACTAAGCGACGCGTTAGGGCCACGCATCGTGCTGGCCTGTACAGGCACTCTATATGGAATTGGCTTTGTACTGATGAGCCTAGTCACAGCGCAATGGCAGTTGCTGGTGATCTTCGGCACGCTTATCGGTCTGGGGCTTAGCAGCCATGACGTGGTCACGCTGTCGACGATTGCACGCTGGTTTCCACGGCGGCGCGGCATCATGAGCGGGGTGGTAAAGGTTGGCACTGCCATCGGTCAGATTGCCTTGCCCCCAATCGCTGCGCTGCTGATCGTAGCCTATGGCTGGCGCACAGCACTGTTTGTGCTGGGCATCACGGCGTCAGTCCTGCTGCTGATCGCCGCGCTGTCGATGCGACGCCCACCGGCACCCGTGGCCGGCACCTCTAGCTTAGTCACTGGCGCTAGCTTTGCCGAGGCGCGCCAGGGGCCGGGCGCTCGGGTGTTCTGGACGTTTTGCGCCACGCAGTTTCTGTTCTTTCCCACGCTGATGTCGGTGCCGCTTCATCTGGCTGTGCATGTCATGGATCTGGGCATGACCCAAACGCTAGCCGCGACAATGCTGTCGGTCATTGGCGCGGCCAGCATTGCCGGGCGTCTAATCATGGGCGCACTGGTTGACCGAATTGGCGGCAAGATGGCCTATACGATCTGCCTACAGGTTTTGCTTGTCAGCTTAGTTGCGCTGATCATGACCACCGCGCATGGATGGCTGTTCGTTGTGGTGGCGGTCTATGGCTTTGGCCACGGCGCATTGTTCGTCGTGGTCTCGCCAACTGTGGCGGAATATTTTGGCATGCGCGCGCATGGGGCGATCTTTGGTACAGTGCTGTTTTTCGGCACATTGGGCGGCTCTGTAGGGCCGATCCTGACCGGCTGGCTGTTCGACAACTTTGGCAGCTATACCCCTGCCTTCATCACTCTAGCCGTGTCTGCGGCCATTGCCCTTGTGCTGGTGCGCACCCTCCCTAGCTCAAAGGCCGAGGGGTTGAACGCTCAGGCGTCACCCACACCGCCTGGTCTGTAAGCTTCAGCAAGCGTGACAGCAAAAACGGCCCTTTGCGGACATTGAGCACGGTCTCCGGATGCTGCATCCGCAGCCCGCTTTCCCGACATTCGCTGCGAGAGCGAAATCGTGGCTTAATCGAACTCGCACATCGCGGACTGAAGCCCCGTTTCGCTGCAAATGCTCCAGTGTCCGGTTTCGCGCTTTCGGCTTCTTGCAGATAGGTGTTCCAAAGCTAACGTGTGTGGACAAGGCCGGACAGAATTCTGTCTGTTCCAGCGACTTTCAGCGATAAGATAAAACGTCAATCGTCAGACAAAGTTTTCAAAAAAGCCTCAAGATTCTCAGCGTCCTGATCGCTCAGCCCCAGCGGACGCAAAATCGCTTCGCCGTCGCTGTGCAGCCGTTCCATGTCGATCTTGTCATAATGCTGAACCACCGCCGCAAGGTCCGGCAGGCTACCGTCATGCATGTAAGGTGAAGTGCGGGCGGCCCGGCGCAGCGTCGGCACCCGGAAGATTCCAAAATTCCCGTGCTGAAACCGCACGTTACGAACAGCCCACGCCCCTGACTTTCTAGGGTCATCAGTAAAATCGCCATTCAGCGTAAAGGGGCTGCCCAACAGCCTGTCGATCCCTTCTGCGCGGCCTGGATCAACCCGGCCTTGCTTCAGAAGATAGGGGACAGCTGCGTCGTGGAATTCACCATTAGTAAAGGCCGGGCCAGAATGACAAAAGGCGCAATTCCCACGACCGATAAAGATCTGTAAACCGCGCTGTGCCGGTTCCGGGTACTGCGCGGCCATCTTCATGTCGCCCTGCGCCAAGGCATCACGAAAGTGGTCAAATGAGGTTTTCCCACTGCGCAACGTCTCGATATAGGCGGCGAGCACCTTTGAGACATTCACCGTTGTTTCAAGTGCCGACTCTAGAGACAAATCGCCAAACAACACCTCGTACTCCGGGCGATGCGCGCTTTCTAAAAAGGCAGACTGCACAGAGTGCGCGTCATGCCCCATCTCAGCTGGGTTCAGAAGTGGCGTCAGATTCTGTGCCCAAAGGCTGTCACTATCACCGGACCATCCAAACCAGCGCTGACCGGCAAGGTTCCAAAGCGCTTGAGTGTTTCGGTCCAACGTCTTGCGCCCCTCAGCGCGCGCAACTCCATCGGTAAAGTCTCGTCCGGGTTGATGGCAGCTGGAGCAACTCATCGCGCCATCCTTCGACAACACCGGGTCTGAAAAAAGCACTTCGCCCAGGGCTATGGCGTTTGCGTTGCCCGATACCCGGTTGCTGGGGTCCAAAGTCACCGCAGGCGGCCAGGGTCCATGGCGCAAGGTCCGGTCAATTTCTTCCTCGCTCAGGATCACGTCAGCTTGGGCTTGCGTGAACCCGCAAAGCACCCAAGCAAAGGCCCAAAACGATGAACGACTAAGAGTCATTCCAAAGGCACCTCTGCACTGTAGGTGTAACTCTGACCGGCAACTTCAGCCTCGATCCGAATTTCCCAATGACCTGGCATGTGGAAAACTACGTTTGATACTTCAAACCGATTGGCCGCGATTTTGTTTACATCAACAGTGAAGTTCATCCCATGGCGATGCGCTGGCATGAGGGCATCAAACGTCAGTGCTCCGGTTTGTCGGGCTGGGTCACAAAATGTGATGGTTATCGCAAATGGGGCAGACAAGGGCGGTGCATCCATCTGCGCATAGGCCAATGGTGCGTGTTCCTCGTCAGGTGCCAATCGGATTGCATCGGGCGGCATTGGACAGGCCAGCGCGCCTGACGCCAGTGCAAATTTTGCCAGAACAACCGCGCGTATCATTTTGCTGCCAACATCGCCTCGGCATTCTCAAAGGCGATCTTGCGCGCGATATCCTCCGGCAGTGTTGCCAGCCAATTGCGCGAAAATTCTGCATGCCTGCCGACGTAATACCAGCGCTCGGGCGCAAAGGTATCGGTGCCCACCATAAAGCGATCAGGAAATTCCTCAAAAACCTTGCGCCAGTCTGCGTCTACCCCGCTGTTGACCGCCATATCTGAGCGATAAGCAAGATCTGCCCAGACCCTTGGATGAGCGCGCAGAATCTCTGCAACTTCATTTGGTGGGGCAAAACCAGAATGCGCCCAAAGGACACGCGCCTCAGGCCAGGTTGCAAGAATTTGGTCAAGCGCTTCACGGTCACCGTGGTGATGCAAAAGCAGGTTTCGCTCACGGGCCATCCCGATCATTGTTTGGATCACCTCGGTCTGGATGTCATCACCGAAAGCGTGAAACTCGCCAATGGCTTCGTATTCGAACTGCGCCAGCTTTTCTTTCAGATAGCCAATGACAGCAGGGTCATGCATCCAGGTGCCAATCGCACCCCGACGCTTGTAAGGGCGTAAAGCCGGGACAATAATGTCCGGCGCCGCGGCCTTTAGCAACTGGGTGCCTCGGTCATCCGAGCTTGAGACCAGAGCCTTACGCACGCCAGCATCCCGCAGGATTTTTACAACCTCACTGGGCGGCACAAACGACACGGCATCGTGGCTATAGTGCACATGGGCGTCAAAAATGGGCAATTCCTCAGCATGTGCTGAACCCCCCAAAAGCCCAAGAGCCAAAAGAACCTGCAACATAAACTTCATAGTGTCTCCAATCCTTCAAAGGTCTTTAACGCAATTGCAGTGGGGCCGCCAATACGCAGAGCAAACCTTAGCTATACTACAGCAACTTGGTCGGAATGGGTTCTTCGCGGCCGTTAGATCGATCGCAGCATGTTCACGTGGTGGATCGTATTGCTCCAACAGGGACGGCCCAAAATCGACAATTGCTCGGCCCCGGATCGCACGTAGCCACACGAAAACCCGGACATTCGCGTTAACCTGGTATTTTGTGCTAAAGTCGTTTTGTCGGCGCGTGGCCCTGACGTTGGTTTCGCGGCCATCAGATTTGGAACGATACATTCGGAGGATTTGTCATGAATCGCATGACCGCTAAAGATTTTGATCAGGAACTTCTCGACCTTTACGATTTCTACGCCCACGGTAAAATTTCCAAACGAGAGTTTCTTGATCGCGCAGGCAAATTTGCCATTGGCGGCGTCACGGCCGTTGCATTGCTTAATATGCTCAGCCCGAACTATGCGATGGCCGAGCAGGTTTCGTTTAATGATCCAGATATCCACGCGGATTACATTACGTATCCATCGCCAAATGGAACTGGGGATGTTCGGGGGTATCTGGTGCGACCAAACGAAGTCGAGGGCCCGTTACCTGCTGTCTTGGTGATACACGAGAACCGCGGCCTTAATCCTTACATCGAAGACGTGGCGCGTCGTTTGGGCAAGGCTGGTTTTATGGCTCTTGCCCCAGATGGGCTGACATCGGTGGGCGGCTATCCGGGCAACGACGCCGACGGACGGGAGCTTCAGCGCACTGTTGATCGCGCGGAACTCATGAACGATTTTTTTGCGGGTTTTGAGCATTTGATGGTTCGGGACGACAGCACCGGAAAAGTTGGTGCAGTTGGCTTCTGTTATGGCGGAGGCGTCGTCAGTGCAATTGCGGTGGCTTACCCCGAACTCGCCGCTGGCGTGCCCTTTTATGGACGCCAGCCCGCAGCCGGGGATGTCCCAAAAATACAGGCCCCTCTTTTGATTCAGATGGGCGAGCTTGATGAGCGAATCAACGCAGGATGGCCGGATTTTGAGGAGGCCTTAAAGGCGAACAACAAGGTCTATGAGGCGCATATTTACGAGGGCGCCAATCACGGCTTCCACAATGACAGCACACCCAGATATGACGAAGCCAAGGCCGAATTGGCTTGGGAACGCACAGTTGCGTGGTTCAAAACGTATTTGAATTAGCCACATAACCGCCAAGAACTTCATAAACTTTGCGCCAGCGGAATGCCACCTAAGGATTGTGCCGTCATGGCGACCTCCAGAGTTTCCAGACTTTTAGGTCGCTCAACGCTTTTACCGCCGCCACGACAACTAGCAAGCAAAGAGCAGACTTGGAAACTGTCTCCATTGTACCTTCTATCAACATCGCATGGGTTATCGTTCCTGCGATAACGATAGAGGTGAGCGTGGTATGCACGCGCCGCCAAGTACGTGGCTGAAGATTTAACCTGTTGCGCATCATGGCGATAAAAGCGGCGACGAATACGGCCCACATAGCAATCACACCCCAAGCCGAGAACGGGGTCGGCGAAGCAAACAATAGAGCATCGATCACGTCTGGCGGACTGGTGATCCAGAGTCCGGCAACGTGAAGGACCACCGCCAAAACCAAGATTCTACCTATCCAAAGATGTATGCGCCGCCCTCGTGGTCTGGAGAGCCCAGGCAAGTACCCCGCGGCAAGCAAGGGTTGAACAAGCATGAGAGTCATCGCGACAATACCTGCAAACCCGGCCACTATGTAGATCGGATCGCGCCATGCAAGCAGCGGACTTGCAACCGCTGCGGCGATCGGCACGGAAATAGTGATCGCGAGACTGGCCCAAATGAGGACCAAACGAACTCGGTTTCTTCTAGGCCCTTTCAACTAGGTCAAATCGGCTGAAGGATGAACTGGGCCTCAAGGCTGTTGTCCTTGGCGCTGGCCATGACGGGACGAAGAAAAACAGTTTCAAAATCGCCGCTGTCATAGGCAAGATGCGCGTGCGGCTGGCCAAAGGCAGGAACAATCTGCGGCATCTCAAGACGAAAGTTACCGTTCTCATCCGTCAGCGTTGCGCCGTGGCTATGGGGATCTCGTTCATGCCCTTCGGTCGTATGCGCCCAAATTTGGATGCGCTGACCAGAAAGCGGCGCGCCATCAACAGCACGAAGCACAGAGCCACTCATCCAAAACCCACCACCGCCGATCTTGTTCACGATCGGCGCGTCTGGAATATAGTTGTTGGATCCGCCACGCATCGAAGTCGTAGGTTCAAGGCTCTTCGCATGTGCTGGGACGGGAACGCCGATCACTCCGGCCGAAATGGTGGCAACACCAGCGGCGAGCAGCTTCCGACGCGTGATTACGTTTTCGGTCATTCAGATTCCTCCTGCTGGACTTACTGGGCTTCAACCGATCGAGCGAGCTGGAATAATAATACAAAAGGCGAGCACGAAAACCAGTCACACAGCTTCGTGATACGGACGGCCCTGACCGGACATCCAGCGACCGCCTCGGATGCTGCAACGCGGCCCTTATTTGCAGACCTTCGCTGCGACCGCAAAATTCGGGGGAGGCGAATTTGCAAAGTGCGGTAGAAATGGACGCTCTCATTGCATCCAATCTTGTTCATTGGAGTTTAAATCAAACAGCGGCCAAGTTCGCGCGCTTGCCCGACCGGGCCAGCCACCAACCCAAGAGCGGGAAGGCGACAATTTCCGGTGCCAGAGAAGGGAGGATTGCAGCGCTGAAGATGGCTCCACCTTAGAGGCCGGTCACACTACAGCAGCATTTCCCACGCCGCAGGCGCACGCAGCATGAAAACCGGACTCACAAAATGAGCTCTCTGCTGTCGTTAGCCTTCTCCGCATCTTACAACTCAAAGAACCGTCTCCATGACAGCAAACGAGTTGGTCTGGTGGATGCCTGGCAACTTGTTGATTTTATCGCCAAGCACCTCACGAAAGTGAGAAATATCACGAGTACGGACAGTCAATAAGTAATCAAATGATCCGGCCACCATAAGACAACACTCGATTTCCGGGATGTCTTTCACAACGCGGTTAAAGGCATCCAGCGAATTGTCTCCGGCGGTCGCAGCAAGGGACACCTGAACAATTGTCAGATGCCCCAGCCCCAGTTTGTCCATGTTCAAAGTGGCCCGATAGCCGCTGATGTAGCCGGATCTTTCGAGACGCTTCACCCGCTCCGAACAGGGCGTATTCGTCAGATTTACCCTTGCTGCAAGATCAACAATCGATAGCCGTCCATTTCCCTCCAGCTCACTCAGTATCTTTTGATCGATTCTATCTAAATCCCCATGCATTAGGTATTTCTCCTGCCATTGCTCGGTATAACACGAATTTCACCTGCTAAATACCTTCATTTATGTACAAACTCTAGTGATTATAACTACACTTATAGGTAGCGGTGTGTCGTTTTTTTGTATCGCCACCTGCCAAAACCGCTGGGAGCACTGCCTCTCTGCTAAGAAAAGAAACTTAAACAAGGAGGACAAAATGACAGCCAAGATTGTCATTGGACTTGACGGGACAGACACAGGCGAACGCGCACTTGCGTTCGCAAAAGATCTGGCGGCCAGA
>Ga0316202_10001690_pt1 | contig 16373 bp, 16 predicted proteins | sample 3monrhotite_MG_FD_204934 | JGI IMG/M metagenome (GOLD analysis project Ga0316202, IMG submission 204934) | Microbial mat bacterial communities from mineral coupon in-situ incubated in ocean water Damariscotta River, Maine, United States -... | ecosystem: Environmental > Aquatic > Marine >... | reverse complement strand
TTGGAGCACAGGTAATATAACTGATGAAATGGTTAATGAGTATTTAGAACATCATAGAAAAGATGAATCAGACAATTCTAATTTTATATTGGAATAGGTAAGTGGGGGACTTTCAGTCCCAAGTAAAACAAACCTCTGCACTTTCAGTGCAGAGTAGTTTAGTTATCCAATGCTGGAATTCTAAGAACTTGTCCTGGGTAAATTTTATCAGGATCAGTTAGCATTGGTTTATTTGCTTCAAAAATCACAGGATATTTCATGGCATTCCCATAATATTTTTTTGCAATTTTACTTAAATATTCACCTTTTACAACTGTATGAAACTGAGCTTCTGGTGCTGGAATTACAACCGTCATTCTATCATCAACGGTAGCTATTCCTTCTGTATTACCAATAACTAATACTACTTTTTCACGCGTTTCTTGTGAATTTGCTTGTCCCCATACTGTAGCGTTATCATCATTAACTTCAATGTTTAAATCTAAAACTTTAAAACCTAATGTTTCAACTGCATAGGTTAGCTTCGTTGCTTTTTCCTTAGCTATTTCAGCTTTTTTCACTGCAGATTCAGCTGCTTCTTCAGCTGTAGTTTTTCCTATTCCAAAAACTTTAGCTCCTGCATCTTTAATAAATGAAAATAATCCCATACTTTTTTTGTTTAAATTAATTAATAGTTTAATAAAAACTAAGATACAAAATTAACCTGTTTTATTTTATATTTTTATAATTATAATATAGTATTTTTGTAAAAATACTTTTTATGGATGTTAATATTCTAGATACAAAAAATTCATTATTAAATAAATTTATTTCTGAAATTAGAGATGTTACTATTCAAAAAGACTCGATGCGATTCAGAAGAAATATTGAGCGAATAGGAGAAATTTTAGCCTATGAACTAAGTCAATCTTTAGTTTACGAAAGTAAAGTTGTTACAACTCCTTTAGGAACAAAAATAGTACAAGTTCCAAAAAACGATATTGTTTTATGTTCTATTTTAAGAGCTGGTTTACCATTACATACTGGCTTTTTAAATTATTTTGATGATGCTGAAAATGCATTTATTTCAGCCTACAGAAAACATATTAGTGAAACTGAATTTGAAATTAAAGTTGAATATTTCGCTTCTCCAAGTTTAGAAGGCAAAACCTTAATTTTAACAGACCCAATGTTAGCAACAGGACAATCTATTGTGAGTGTTTATGAAAGTTTTAAAAATCATGGCACTCCAAAGGAAATTTATTTAGCGTGTGTTATTGGTTCTACAGAAGCAATAGAATTATTAAAAGAACACTTTCCTTCAACCACAAAATTATGGATTGCAACTGTTGATAGCAAACTAAATGAGAAAGGTTATATTGTTCCTGGTTTGGGAGATGCTGGTGACTTAGCCTTTGGTTCTAAATTATAAAAAATAAATACTTACTGCTATTATTAAAAACAAATATAATAGCACATTTTTAAAGATTGATGATTTACTGTTTTGTACAAAATTCGCAATAATTATTGCTGAAGGGAATACCAAATAAAAGAATTCAGAACCATTTTTTACGGGTGATAACCCTATAATTAGTATAGAAATTAAAAGATGATTAAGAATTGTATTCCAAGAGAATTTTAAGTTGTTACTTATTGAAACAATTTTAGGCGTTACTTTTACAATAGCCCAAACTAATATTATAACTAAAAATAATATAGGTATTATAAATTTAGAGAAATTATAAGGACTAAAATCTAAGTTAATAGCATATTTAAATCTATTAAAAAAGACGGTTAAATTGTTAAAATAAAATTCATACGAAAAATAAATAAATAGTGGAGTGACAAACCCAATAATAGGAATCAATAAATTTTTAAAACTTACTTTTTGATAAATTACAATACCAATATAAATTAAAAGTAGATAAAAAATACTCCAGGAATAAATTAATGTAGCAATTCCAATCCAAAAAGCAGCATCAAATATTTTCATATTAGTATTTACCCCACTTCTTAAACTATATATTTTACGGTAACTTAAAAGTAATATTAAATTTGAAAAAACTATAGAATTAGCGAAAATAGATTTAGGAAAACACCCTAATATTAAAACAGCTAAAAGCAGCGCGTAAGCATTGTCTTTTGTTAATTTATTCTTTTTAAGAATAAATTTAAATAGCAATAGAAATAATACAAGCCAACAAAAAAAAACTATTTTTTGAAATACAAAACCCCATGAAAACTCCATAGAATCACCTAATAAAATTGGAATAAAATAAAATAAAAACAGCAATACAACTACATTAATAATATTTACTGGTTTAGTTTTATTAAATTTTTTTGCTATCATTACTATATTTTATACTTTTGCCTGTAAATATAATTAAGATATGATTGCAAACAATATTTTTAAAGCAATAGGTGATTTTTGTACAAATGTTTTATTTTCACCGTACGATACTATTCGATTTTCTGACAGCTGGTGGCTTCAAAATACGGCAAGTTGGATTTTTATTGTTATTACCTTTATTGCTTTTGCGTATTGGTTAGGTCAGTTAAAAAAACATAGAAATTCAATTAACGAATAATTTCTACATTAATTTCACTTTCATTTCCTTTTTTAAAACTCAAAATCTGTGGGGAGTAAGAACAAACTTAAAAGATTTCGTGAAAACGAAACATTTTCAAATGTAATTCAACCTACACGAGAAGAGCTACTAAATGAATCTCCTTTAAAAGGAAACTGGCATAAGCATTTTAACAATAACAATCCTATAGTTTTAGAATTAGGTTGTGGAAAAGGTGAATATACTATTGATTTAGCGCGAAAAAATTCAAAAATTAATTATATCGGTATCGATTTAAAAGGCGCGCGTTTTTGGCGTGGAGCTAAAACAGCTTTAGAAGAAAATCTTACCAATGTTGCATTTATAAGAACCCAAATAGAACTGATAGATTTACTTTTTAATGAAAATGAAGTAACTGAAATTTGGATTACCTTTCCTGATCCTCAAATTAAATACACAAGAACTAAACACCGTTTAACAAATGCTGAGTTTTTGAAAAAATACCATCATGTTTTAAAGCCAGAAGGAATCGTAAATTTAAAAACGGATAGTGAATTTATGCACGGTTATACTTTAGGTTTGTTACATGGTGCGGGTCATGAAGTTTTATATGCACATCATGATATTTACAAAAACCCACATTCTCCTGTTGAAGTTACTTCAACACAAACCTTTTATGAAAGTCAATATTTAGAAAAAGGAAAACCTATTACTTACATAAAATTTAGAATTCGTTATTAAATTATTATTTTTAACGAATGGAAAAATCAGAGAACTTTTTTGACAAAGTTTATGAAGTCACAAAATTAATTCCCTTCGGAAGAGTTACAAGTTACGGTGCAATTGCCAAATACCTTGGTGCTGCAAAATCTGCAAGAATGGTTGGTTGGGCAATGAACGCTTCACATTATAAAGAAGATGTTCCTGCGCACAGAGTTGTAAATAGAAATGGATTGTTAACGGGAAAACTTCATTTTGATGGCACCAATTTAATGCAGCAATTATTAGAAAATGAAGGTGTTAAAGTAAAAGATAATCAAATTCAAAATTTTAGTGAAATTTTTTGGGATCCATATAAAGAATTGAGCATCTAGTACTATTTTAATTTCTGTAACACCCTCTAATTTCTTTTTTATAGGAATCTTTTTAAATCCGTTTGAACTCTGTATATTTGTTGTTTAGAATGATTTTAGATAAATAATTATGACATTAAACAAAAAAGATATAACAAAAGTACTTGAAACTATTACCGCGCCAGGTGAAGGTAAAAGTTTAATTGAAAGTGGAGCTGTAAAAAATATTGTAACTTTTGATAAAGAAGTTATGATAGATGTTACCATTAGCAACCCAACTTTGCAAGCAAAAAAGAAAGTTGAAGTTGAAATAATGAAAGCTATACACGATCAAATAGATCAAAAAATTGACGTAAAAGTTAATGTTTCTGCAGTAGTTCCAGTTAAAGAAGCTAAGGTAAAAGAAAACTCAATTCCGGGAATTAAAAACATTATCGCTATTGCATCAGGAAAAGGTGGTGTTGGAAAATCAACTATTACAGCAAACTTGGCTGTTTCATTGCAAAAAATGGGATTTAAAGTTGGTATTTTAGATGCTGACGTTTATGGACCTTCTATACATTTAATGTTTGACGTTGCAAATGCAAAACCGCTATCTGTAGAAATTGATGGACGTTCAAAAATGCAACCTATAGAAAGTTATGGAGTTAAAATATTATCTCTTGGTTTTTTTACAGATGCAAACCAAGCTGTAATTTGGCGTGGAGCAATTGCTTCTAAAGCTTTAAACCAAATGATTTTCGATTCACATTGGGGTGAATTAGATTTTCTTTTAATTGATTTGCCTCCAGGAACGGGTGATATTCACTTATCTATTGTTCAAGCGGTTGCGGTTACAGGAGCAATTATTGTAAGTACTCCACAAAATATTGCTTTAGCTGATGCTAAAAGAGGTGTTGCAATGTTTCAACAAAAAGACATAAATGTGCCGGTATTAGGTATTGTTGAAAATATGAGTTATTTTACTCCTGCTGAATTACCCAATAACAAATATTATATTTTTGGGAAAGATGGTGCTAAAAATTTAGCCGAAGATATTGATACTGCTTTTTTAGGCGAAGTTCCTTTAGTACAAAGTATTAGAGAAGCTGGTGATGTTGGGCATCCTGTTGCATTACAAGACAATACGCCTTTAGAAGAAGCTTTTTCTGTAATCGCTAAAAATGCACTTACTCAATTGGTGAAAAGAAACAAAGAATTACCTGCTACTGAAATTGTAAGAATTACAACAATGAGTGGATGTAGCACTAAATAATAAACTATGAGCACTGAAGAACTTAAAACAGCTATTGAAATAGCATTACAAGAAATTAGGCCTTATTTAGAAGCTGATGGGGGTGATATTAAATTAGTTGAAGTCACCAACGATACTGTTAGTGTAAAATTAGAAGGTGCTTGTTTAGGTTGTTCAGTAAATCAAATGACGTTAAAAAATGGTGTTGAGGCAACTATAAAAAGACATGCACCACAAATTAAACAAGTTATTGAAGTTAATGGTATTACATTTTAGATAAAATAGCTTGAATTGTTATTTTGAGCGGAGTCGAGAAATTAAATAGCTTCAACTAAAAGATATTTCGACTGCGCTCAAAATAATATCTTAATTATAATTTCACATGAATTAACCTCTTTTTTATTTTAAATCTACATCAAATAAATATTTATATATTTGTGAATGATGAAAACAACTTGGACAGGATTATTAGCACTACTTAAATTCCTAATCAAAAGAGATCCTGAATGAAACCTTTCATTCTAAAGGTGCATTTTTGTATTCAATAATGATGTATCTTTAATTCATTAAAATTCAACTAAAACAAATTTTACTCCAAGTTGAATAATTTTACGGCCCTTTTGGGAATATTCATAACTAAAAAATTAAAAAATGCCTAGATATTATTCATTAGGTAAAATACCACCTAAACGACATACAACTTTTGAAAATCCATCAGGCGGTCTTTATCAAGAAGAACTTTTTGGAACTGCGGGTTTTGTAGGAATGTCTTCCTTATTATATCATTTAAATCCACCTACAGTAGTTTCAGAAATAAAACAACTAAAAAATGTTGCACCTAAAATTGCCATTGAAAAAAATATGAAAGCGTTAAGTTTTAAAGGATTTTCTTTAAAACGTGAAACCGATTATTTAGAAAGCAGAAAAACATTGTTTTTAAATAACGATTTACATATTGGTTTAGCAGCACCAAAAGAATTTTCTTCTTCCTATTTTTATAAAAATGCGGATGCTGATGAAATGCTTTTTGTTCATATTGGGTCTGGAACTTTAAAAACAATGTATGGTACTATTGAATTTAAATATGGAGATTATTTAATTATTCCTAGAGGAACTATTTATCAGATTGATTTTGATACTGAAGAAAACAGATTGCTTTATGTAGAGTCTTTCAGTCCAATTTTAACCCCAAAACAATATCGAAATAATTTTGGTCAATTATTAGAACATTCCCCTTTTTGTGAACGAGATTTTAGATTACCAATTAATTTACAAACGTTTGATGAAAAAGGATCTTTTAGAGTTCTAATTAAAAAACAAGGTGTTTTATGGGAATACATTTATAATAACCACCCTTTTGATGTTGTTGGTTGGGATGGTTTTAATTATCCGTATGCATTTTCAATACATGATTTTGAACCAATAACAGGTCGTATTCATATGCCACCACCAATCCATCAAACTTGGGAAGCAGCAGGTTTTGTAGTTTGTTCATTTGTACCAAGAATGTACGATTATCACCCAAAATCTATTCCAGCACCTTATCATCACAGTAATATTGATTCTGAAGAAATACTATATTATGTTGATGGAGATTTTATGAGTAGAAATAATATTGAAAAAGGTCAAATTACCTTGCATCCAGGTGGAATTCCTCACGGCCCACACCCTGGAGCCATTGAAAGAAGTATTGGTAAAAAATTCACAGAAGAATTAGCGGTTATGATTGATCCTTTTAAACCAGTTATGATAACTGAGGAAGCACTAAATTTACAAGTAGATGATTATTATAAATCGTGGATTTTGTAATAATTAGCTAATTAGAAAATTAAGCAATTAGCCAATTAGAAAAATTATGAAGTTTACTGATAGTCCAAAATATAAAGATAATCTAATTTTAAAACTCACATTTGAGTTTGCTGTAGAAATTGTAAATTATTCTGAAAAATTAGATAAAAATCAAAAATATGTAATTGCCAAGCAAATTTTACGTTCTGGAACTTCAATTGGTGCAAACGTTAAGGAATCTCAAAATGCAGAAAGTAATAGAGATTTTATCCATAAATTAAAAATTGCATTAAAGGAAGCTGATGAATTAGAGTATTGGCTTTTTATTTGTAATGAAGTAACAACCTATGAAAATGCAAATTACCTCATTGAAAAATTAACAGTAATTAGAAAAATATTAAATAAAATTATTTCTTCATCAAAAATGTTGAAATCATAAATAATAACAAATAGCTAAAATTGGCTTATTCTCTAATCAGCTAATTGGCACATTAATAAACGAAGTTATGAGTTTAAAAAACATACAAAATTTTAATTACGGATTGGAAAAAATATTTTCAAAAGCTGAAGATTTTTTACCTTTACTAGGAACGGACTATGTTGAATTTTACGTTGGAAATGCCAAACAAGCAGCACATTATTACAAAACAGCGTTCGGATTTCAATCGTTGGCTTACGCAGGTTTGGAAACTGGCATGAAAGACAGAACAAGTTATGTGTTAGTTCAAGATAAAATACGTTTGGTGTTAACTACTCCAATGCCAAATTCAGAAAATAAAGAACTATTTGAACATATTTCAACACATGGCGATGGTGTAAAAGTAGTTGCGTTATGGGTTGAAGATGCAACAAAAGCTTGGGAAGAAACTACAAAACGAGGTGCGAAATCGTATTTAAAACCCACTAAAGAAAGTGATGAAAACGGAGAAGTTATTCGTTCTGGAATTCATACATACGGTGATACTGTTCATCTTTTTGTAGAACGTAAAAACTATACAGGTGTATTTCTTCCGAAGTTTAAAAAATGGGATTCAACTCACAATCCTTCAAATGTTGGCTTGCGTTATATAGATCATATGGTAGGAAACGTTGGTTGGAATGAAATGAATGTTTGGGCTAAATTTTACAAAGAAACAATGGGTTTTGCCAACTTAATTACGTTTGATGATAAAGATATTTCAACACAGTTTACCGCATTAATGAGTAAAGTAATGACCAATGGAAATGGGCGTGTAAAATTCCCAATAAATGAACCTGCTGAAGGAATTAAAAAATCTCAAATTGAAGAATATTTAGATTTTTACAATGGCGCAGGTGTTCAACACATTGCAGTTGCAACAAACAATATATTAGAAACTGTAAAAGAAATGACAGAACGCGGAGTGGAATTTTTATATGTTCCAGGTTCTTATTATGATACCGTTTTAGATAGAGTAGGTGATATTGATGAAGATTTAGCAGAATTAAAAGAGCTGGGAATTTTAGTTGATCGTGATGATGAAGGCTATTTATTGCAAATTTTTACAAAACCAGTGACTGATAGACCTACACTATTTTTTGAAATAATTCAACGAAAAGGAGCGCAATCATTTGGAAAAGGAAACTTTAAAGCTTTATTTGAAAGCATTGAAGCTGAACAAGAAAGACGAGGAACACTCTAATTCAAATTAAGATTTTTTATTAATTTAATAAAAGGTTAACTTCATTTGTTATCCTTTTATTATTTTTGGCTTAATAATTGTATTTTTAGAGCAAAACAATCATGTACTAAATTATAAAATGAAAAAACAACTTATCATATTTGCTTTATTTTTAAGCGTTGTGTCTTTCGGGCAATCAGTAAAAATTGATACTAGTCCCAAAAAATTTGCTTTTCAAAAAGGAGAATGGCTCAAATTTAGAATGAGTTATAGTAATTTTCTAAATGCTGGCTATTCAACCATGGAAGTTCGCGAAGTAAATGATAACAATAAAAATGCTTTTCATATTATTGGAGAAGGAAAATCTACCGGAATTATAAGTATCTTTTTCAAAGTAAAAGACAATTATCAAACATATATAGATAAAGAGACGCTAAGACCTTGCCGTTTTATTAGAAAAATTGATGAAGGTGGTTATACTAAAAACAAAGAGATCTTGTTTGATTATGTGACAAATGAAGCCACCGTTAAAGATTTTAAACACAATACTATTGAAAAACACGCAATAAGTAGCGAAATACAAGACATTCTTTCAACGTTGTATTATATAAGAAATCAGAACCTAACAAAATTAAAAGTTGGAGATGAAATTGAATTACAAATGTTTTTTGACGAAGAAATTACCAATTTCAAATTACATTTTTTAGGTAGAGAAATTATAAAAACAAAATTCGGAAAAATTAAGACCTTAAAATTTAGACCTTTGGTTCAAGCAGGTCGTGTTTTTAAAGAGAAAGAAAGTTTAAGCATTTGGATAACTGATGATGAAAACAAAATACCAATTCGTATTAAGGCCTCATTAGCGGTTGGATCACTTAGAGCAGATTTAGACGCTTTTAAAGGTTTAGCACATCCTTTTAACATTATTTTTGACAATTAAATTGTACTTTTGCGTTTTTAAATTTTTTACCAATTAATTCGTAAATCTTAAAACCATTGAAAAAAATAATATTCCTTCTATTTATTGTTGTTTTTGCAACATGTACCAATAAAAAAAAGAGTAATGAAATAGTTATAGATCCTGTTGAGCCGGAAATTATTTTTAAATATGGGTATAAACTTAACGATTATAAAGTAATTCATGACACTATTAAATCGGGAGAAAACTTTAGTGAAATACTTGATAGACATCATATTGACTATCCGAAAATATTAGAAATTGTTTCTAAAATAAAAGATACTTTTAACGTTAGAAAAATAAAAAGTGGTATTCCATATACTATTTTAGCAAAAACAGACTCCACAGAAGCCGCACAAGTTTTTATATATAAACAATCTAAAGTTCGTTATACGGTTATTGATTTTAAAGACTCAATAATAAAAGCCTACAATGCTAAAATACCCGTTAAAACAGTTATAAAAACAGCTTCAGGAATTATTACTAGTTCATTATCTGACGCCATAGATAATCAAGGGTTAAATTCCTATTTAACCTATAAAATGGCGGATGATATTTACGCTTGGACTATTGATTTTTCTCGCCTTCAAAAAAATGACAAATTTAAATTAATATATGAGCAATTGTATATTAATGATACTATTCCTGTTGGTATTGGAGAGGTAAAAGCAGCATATTTTGAACATGGTGGTAAACCTTTTTATGCTTTTAAATTTGTAGCTGATTCCATTTTGGATATTCCCGATTACTTTGATGATGAAACAACAAATTTACGTCGTCAATTTTTAAAAATGCCTGTAAAATTTAGTAGAATATCTTCTAAATTTAATTTACGAAGAAAAATAGCATATTATGGGAATAAGATAAGAGCTCATAAAGGTACCGATTATGCAGCACCTGTTGGAACTCCTATTATGGCTACCGCAAATGGGACTATAATTGAATCTCGTTACAAAGGAGGTAATGGTAATTATGTGAAAATTAGACATAATAGTACTTATAGCACTCAATACTTACACATGAGCAAAAGAGCAGTAAAAGTTGGTGATGTAGTTAAACAAGGGGATATAATTGGTTATATTGGAATGACAGGTAATACTGCAGGACCACACGTATGTTACCGTTTTTGGAAAAACGGAAAACAAGTTGATCCCTTAAAACAAAAATTACCAGCTGCTGAACCTATGAAAGAAAAGGTTAAACCTGCTTTTCTGAAATTTATAACACCACTTAAAAATCAATTGGACTCTATAAATTATCAAACAGAAAACAATAAAATTTCAACCAAAGAAACCAAAGAAGAAGAACTAAACTCATAAGATTATAACTATGAAGAATATCAATCCTACTCAAACAAAAGCTTGGCAACAACTTACAGCACATTATAACGAAGTAAAAAACATACATCTTAAATCATTGTTTAATAATGATGCTGATCGAAAAGAAAAATTCACTATAAATTTTAATGATTTTGAATTTGATTATTCAAAAAATAGAATTACTAAAGAAACACTCAACTATTTATTAGAATTAGTAAATGAAGTTGATTTAAAAGGAGCCATTGAAGCACAATTTTCAGGCGAAAAAATTAATCAGACGGAGAAAAGAGCTGTTTTACATACTGCATTACGAAGCCAATTAAATAATGAAGTAGTTGTTGATGGCGAAAATATTGTACCTGAAATAAAAGAAGCATTAAACAAAATAGAAGTTTTCACTAACAAAGTAGTTTCTGGAGATTGGAAAGGGTATACTAATAAATCAATTACTGATATTGTAAATATTGGTATTGGTGGATCAGATTTAGGTCCAGATATGATTGTTGAATCCTTAAAATATTACAAAAACCAGCTAAATGTTCATTTTGTTTCTAATATAGATGGTGATCACGTTCAAGAAGTAATCAAAAACTTGAATCCTGAAACAACACTTTTTGTCATTGTTTCAAAAACCTTTACTACACAAGAAACACTTACAAATGCAACTACTATAAAAAAGTGGTTTTTGCAAACCGCTTCTGAAAGTGATGTTTCCAAACATTTTGTTGCCGTTTCAACCAATTTAGAAACCGTTAAAAACTTTGGAATTGCTTCTGAAAATATATTTCCTATGTGGGATTGGGTTGGTGGTCGCTTTTCATTATGGAGCGCTGTTGGACTTTCAATTAGTTTAGCTGTTGGTTTCAAAAACTTTAAAGACTTGTTAGTTGGTGCGTTTGAAATGGATGAGCATTTTAGAAACACCCCTTTTGAAAAAAATGCCCCCGTAATTTTAAGTTTAATAGGTATTTGGTACACCAACTTTTTTAATACTGAAACCGAAGCCATTTTACCATATACGCAATACTTAAGTAAATTAGCACCTTATTTACAACAAGCCATTATGGAAAGTAATGGTAAAAGTGTTGACAGAAATGGAAACCCTGTTAATTATCAAACAGGAAATATTATTTGGGGAAGTACAGGCACTAACTCACAACATGCTTTTATGCAATTATTACATCAAGGAACAAAATTAATTCCTGCTGACTTTATCGGATTTAACGAATCTCTTTATGGAAATAAAGAACATCACGAAAAATTAATGGCTAATTTTTATGCTCAAACCCAAGCACTAGCAGAAGGTAAAACAAAAGAAGAAGCGCATTTAGATTTAAAAACCCAAGGTAAAATGGATGCGATAGAAACCTTATTACCCTACAAAGTTTTTGAAGGAAATAAACCTAGTACTACCATTTTAATAAAAAAATTGACACCTAAAACTTTAGGAAGCCTCATTGCTTTTTACGAACATAAAATATTTGTTCAAGGAATTATTTGGAATATTTTTAGCTACGATCAGTTTGGCGTTGAATTAGGGAAAGAATTAGCGCAAAAATTGTATAAAAAATCCTAGTTTTTTTAGCATCTATTAAAGCAACCATGTTAAATAATTAACATCTGTTAATAAACTGTTAACATTAATTATAATGTAAAGTGGTTATAACAAGGTTTTTTACTATTTTTAAGAGTCTTAATTTTTTGTTAAAACTTAACAATTAGTTAAAAGCACAAATCAATAAAAAGTTGCATTTTTGCACAAACATTTAATTCAAATTACACAATGAGAAATTTTAAAAATTGGCTAGTGGTAGTTATGTTGATTTCAACATCTGCCATTTTTGCACAAACCAAACTTACTGGTAAAATTGTTGATGAAACAAATCAACCATTACCTGGCGCTACTGTAGTTCTTCAAGGAACACAAACAGGAGCTTCATCAGATTTTGATGGAAATTTTACATTCGAAACTTCAAGTGCTAATGGTACTATTTTAGTTTCATTTGTTGGTTATGAAACCAAAACACTAACATTTAAAGGAACCAAAAATTTTGGTGCAATTTCTTTAAAACCTTCTGCTGAATCTTTAGATGAAATTGTTATAACAGCAACATCTTTTGCGATTGCAAGAAAAACACCAGTAGCTGTTTCTACCATTAAAGCTGATGTTATTGAAAATAAATTAGGATCTCAAGAATTTCCTGAAATCTTAAAATCTACACCAGGTGTATACGCTACTAAATCAGGTGGTGGTTTTGGTGATGGAGGATTAACACTTAGAGGTTTTAACTCTGAAAATGTTGCGGTTATGATTAATGGTGTACCTGTTAATGATATGGAAAACGGTAGAGTTTATTGGAGTAACTGGGCTGGTTTAGCGGATGTTACAAGTGCTATGCAAGTACAACGTGGTTTAGGAGCTTCTAAAGTTGCTGTACCTTCAATAGGTGGTACGGTAAATATTTTATCTAAAACTACTGATGTTGAAAAAGGCGGAAATATTATGACCAGTACAGGTAATGACGGTTACCAAAAATATGGAGCAACTGTTTCTACAGGTTTGTTAGATAATGGTTTTGCTGTTACAGTTTCTGCTGCAAAAACGAAAGGAGATGGATATGTTGATGGAACTCAATTTGAAGGATATAGCTATTTTGCTAATATCTCTAAACAAATTAATGATAATCATAAAATATCATTAACTACTTTTGGAGCGCCACAATGGCATGGGCAAAGACAAAATCAAAGTTTAATCTCTGATTATAGAAATGCAGAAAGTGGAATTAAATTTAACCCAAACTGGGGACTTAGAGATGGGAATGTTGTAAATGTTGAAGACAACTTCTATCATAAATCGCAAACTTCTTTAAATCATTACTGGACAATTAGTGATAAAACTAATTTATCTACTGCATTGTATGCTTCTTGGGGGACAGGTGGTGGTGGTGGAACTGCCGGAGATGGTGGTTTATTCAATCAAAGAATTGGTGGTGCAGATCAACCAATTGATATAGATAACATTGTTAATTTAAATAGAGCTAATGGAGCTTTAGGAGCCATTGCATATTTAAGAGCTTCTAGAAATGATCATTCATGGTTTGGAGCTTTATCAACTTTAAAAACGGAGTTAAATGATCACTTATCATTTGTTGGTGGTGTGGATTTAAGAACATATACTGGAAAACACTTCTCTGAAGTAACGGACTTATTAGGCGCTGATTATGCTTATGACAATAATAATGTAAACAATCCAAATGCTGTATTAAAAGTTGGTGATAAACGTGATTACTGGAATGATGGTGAAGTTGGATGGCAAGGTTTATTTACGCAATTAGAGTATGACAAAGATAATATTGCGGGTTTTGTTTCAGTTGCTGTTTCAAATACTTCCTATAGAAGAGTTGATTACTTTAACTACTTAAATAGTGATCCATTGCAAACTACAGATAAATACAATTTTACAGGATATAGTGTAAAAGGTGGTGCAAACTACAATATTAACGATGAACACAACGTGTTTGCAAATATTGGATATTTTGAAAAAGCGCCTAAATTTGGTACTGTTTTCTTAAATTATGACAATGAGCATATCAATGCAAATGCAAAAAATGAAAAAATATTTAGTACCGAATTAGGATATGGTTTTAAAGGACAAAACTTTGGAGCGAATGTTAATATATACAGAACTGAATGGAAAGATAGATCTTTAGTTAGAAGTTTCCAAAATCCTGATGGGACATTTGGATCTGCAAACATTTCAGGTGTAAACGCAATTCATCAAGGTGTTGAATTAGACTGGACTTATAGAGCTTCTGATAAATTAACTGTAACAGGTATGCTTTCTTTAGGAGATTGGACTTGGGATAATAATGTTAAAGATGTTCAAATATTTGATGATTCACAAAATCTAATTACAACTATAAATTTATTTATTGCTGGGTTAAAAGTATCTGATGCAGCACAAACAACTGCTGCATTAGGTATTGATTATGAATTAATGGAGAAAACACATTTCACCATGGATTTTAACTATTTTGCTGATATTTATGCTCGTTACGATCCAAATAAAAGAACTTCTGCAGGTCCACAAGCATGGAAATTACCTAATTATTCAACATTTGATATGAGTATTAGACATGGATTTAAAATTGGTGATTTAGATGCAACTTTAATTGGTAGAATGAATAATGTATTTGATACTCAGTATATCTCTGATGCTACCGATGGAGATGGATCTGTATCTAATACAGCTAAAGTATGGTATGGTTACGGAAGAACTTTTAACATAAGTGCAAAACTTAAATTTTAAAAATATATAATGATGAAAAAATTTATTTATTTATTACCAATTATGGCTTTGTTCTTCTCAGCCTGTAATCCTATGGATGAGATTTATACAGCTATTGATGCTCAACAACAAGTTATTTCTGGTGAGACAACTTTTACTTTAACCGATGACGACTATTCCACTTTAAATAAAAATTACGGCAATTTTAATTCTGTAGATGAAGCTAAAACTATGATTCCTGGTTTATTAACTAAAAAATATCCAGTTTGGGGAAAAGGTTCTTTAGCAGCAGTTTCTTTTAATATATATGCTCCTAAAAAAACAGAAAAAAGTTTAGAAATATATACAGTTACCACTGCGGATTATGATGCATATCCTGATACTGAGAAATATAACAATTTTGATAAAATGAGTCAGGTTTATAGGTTCTTAAATGATACGTACCCAGCTCCTGCAGATAGAATGTTAGTTTCTTTATCTTACAAATTTTATAGCGGAGGTGTAAATTATTTAAATAATGGTTTTCTTTATTTAAATGGAGAATGGAACTTAATTCAAGGGTTTACGGATGATGAGTATAGAGCAATGGGAGAAAGTTATCCTAACTTTTCTAATCTAGATGAAGCTAAAGCAAAAGTTCCTGTATTTTTAAGTGATAAATTTAAATATGATAATAAATCAGCTGGAGATATAGAAGCTATAATGTATAAATTATATGTTGGCGGTGGAGTTACTGAAAGTTATGTAATGTATTTTACTTATGATGGAGTAAGCTGGTCAAAATATACTAATGAAATTGTAGAAACTGTTAAGTTTGGTCATGATGGTAACACTTGGGTGCCTGATAATACTATTAAATATACTTTAGTTGGTGCTGATTATGTTTACATGGCTGACCAATTAACTGGAAATGTTGATTTTGCTAATGTTAACCTTACAAACCTTGGTAAATATGGAGATTTTGATTATAATTGGACTCAAGATCAAGTTATTCAGGCTTTAGGAATTTTAGCTGATTACCTTAATCCAACTGCAGCAGATGGACAAAAATATGTTTTCACATACTTACTTTATGACAATGGTTTAAATACTTTAAGTATGAATATTATATTAACTAATGGTGTTTGGGTTTTAAATAACTAAACATTTTATTGAGATATTTAATCTTAAAAACCTCCCAATTGGGAGGTTTTTTTTACGTTTTAACTGGGTTAATGAAATTTAATAATAAACCTATAATCTATTCCAAATTGTATTTTCAATAAGATGTTCTTGAAGATTATCACTCAAAAGAATAGTACTACAAAATCTTCTAAATAATGTATTTTAACTAATTTAAGCTTTTAAGCTTAAGTATATAAGGTTAGCTCTTACTTTATTATTTTTTGTAGGCAAACTGTTTATAAACCTGAGTTCGATGTAAGGATTTAGAAGAATAATGCTAATTGGGTTGTATTTTGAGTTTCAAATTTAATACTTGGTTTCTTTTCTTGAAAAGAATAAGCAATAAGACTAGCAACTAAATTT
>Ga0316202_10001688_pt1 | contig 16394 bp, 15 predicted proteins | sample 3monrhotite_MG_FD_204934 | JGI IMG/M metagenome (GOLD analysis project Ga0316202, IMG submission 204934) | Microbial mat bacterial communities from mineral coupon in-situ incubated in ocean water Damariscotta River, Maine, United States -... | ecosystem: Environmental > Aquatic > Marine >... | reverse complement strand
TGAAATCCTTAACAGAGAAGACTTCGGATTATACTGTACGTCCAAAATAGAAATAAATTTACGGTAGCCCCCCCATATATTGCCACCTTTATCCCCAACAAGGTCTATTAACAGATTGTTTTTTTTGATAAACAACCACAGGAAATCGCGCGACTTAATTGTAGCGATATTCTGTTGAATACTGCCTCCGCCTCCAACAGAGACCCCGGCCATAGAGGCTAGACCTCCAAGCCCACCTAAAGCAGCTGAAAGCCTCCCTCCGCGACCTTCTTCACTCACCGGAGCCAGTAAAGCTTCAGCACGATATTTTTTTGGCATGAACGATGTTGCTATGGCAGCCCCTAAAGCAGAAATTACGACCACAACTACGATAAATATCCGATGTTTCCACAAAACACGTAAAAAACTGATGATATCAAGTTCATCCTGCAACGGCTGACTGTTCGTTTCCAGAGGCATCACAGAACGCCCAGCGCAACCATTGATGCCGTAAATATTGCCGTCTGCATCAACACTTTTGACCAGTCGAGTGCGCTATCAAGCGCATTAAACGTTTCCAGCTTTTGCGGCACGACCACGGTATCACCGGGATAGATCTCACTCTTCCTGTTCCAGCCTCTGCCTGATTCCACATAGCCATTGGCCCTGATAATATAGGATCTGTCTTCATCAGCCATGGCAGTCATGCCTCCGGCCAGATCGATCAAGTCATCCCTATCCATATCATGGCGATAAAGCATTGCCGTCTGATTATACACCTCTCCCATCACCATCACCTGATCCGGACGTTTCGGGATAAGCAGAGTATCGCCATCGGCAAGTTTAAGGGTGGAACCACCCCTGAGGCTCCCTTTGTCATCCATATCGATCAACAGACGCCCCTGCGGCTTCAGCTCAAGAAGAGCTTCAAGCACGTTTTCGGCACTGGTTAAGCCCCGCTGCTTGTCTGCAAGTATTTTTGGATCATTAATAGAGCTGTTGGCGGTCTCCATCTGGCTAATCTCACGCTGTAACCGGGCTGCAGCCTCTTTCATCTGCTTTTCCTGCTCAGCTTTAATGGATTCTCGCGTGAACACAGCAGCCTGCACATAGGCATGACCGGTTAACCCGCCTGCACGCTCCAGCAGCTGCTCAATCGTCTCTCCCTCTTCGATAGCGTACATCCCGGGATACATCACTTCCCCCTTTAACTCTACCTGCTCATAAGGGCGCCAGTTACTGATTGAGCGAACCATCAACACATCATCTTCGCTCAGAATAATATTATCATGAGCATTACCGGCAAGAGCCTTGCTCAGGTCCAGCTTGATATGATTGATGATTCTCTTTTCACCATCAATGACCTTATACCGGGTCAGCTCTGCCTCTTTCAGGTATGCCTCTTCTTTTGGTCCGCCTGCAATCAGGAAAAGATCACTGATCCGCATGCCGCTGCCAAAGGGATACTCGCCCGGCATTTGAACAGCGCCCTGAACCGTCACACTGCCCAGCGGATTCATAGCTTTATTGGAAAGTACAAAAATCTTGTCACCAGCATGAAGCTCTGGATTTTCAGAGGCATAACTGTCTGACAACATATTCCCCAAAGGCGGCTGCAACAGGGTGATCTCTCCGGTCACAGGGTCTTCACGTTGAATAATCAGATAATCTAGAAACACCGACGGGAGAAGATCAGATTTAGAACCAATCAGATCAGAGAGCTGCATACCCTTCTTCAGGCCGAATGTACCGGGGCGTTTCACATGCCCATTGAGATGAACCAGATCCTCCTTGATCCCCGGAACCGGATAGACCAACAGCAAATCTCCATTATTCAGAGACATTTCCTTTTTCGAGGCAAGGTCAATATCCAACAGACTGCTATCCCCTGATCTTGCAATTCGGTCAATCTGAATATTGTGAATATCAGCAGTAGCAAGCGAACCACCCGCCAGCTCCATCATATCATTCACACTGTTTACAGATGCGCTTCCTTTCAGTTCATAGATTGCCGGTCGAACCACCTCGCCAGCAATCGCAACAACTTCGCCAACAGGGGGAACAAAGACGACATCACCAGGCTGCAAGCGCAGATCATCTCGACTGTCACCCTTCAGAAGGAAATCGTAAAGATCCAGTTCAGCCACATTTTTTCCGCCACGTTTGAGTATCACATGGCGCAGGCTTCCCTGCTTGCTCACGCCTCCGGATACAAACAGTGCATTGGAGATCGTGGAGAGCCCACTTACCAGATAAGAGCCCGGGTTGTTCACATCACCGAGCACAAATACACGCATGGAGCGCATACGCCCCATGGACACTGACACTGTAGCTCCGATAATGTTCTGATGGATTTTTTCAGAGATCAATGCCTTGACCTGTATAAAATTCTGTCCGGCAACATTCAAGGGGCCTACAGACGGCAATTCAATCACACCTTCACGATCCACGACAAGCTCCAGGCCTTCATCACGGCTACCATAGAGTTGAATTGAAAGCTCATCTCCCGGCCCAAGCACATACTCAGGAGGGACAGGTATATCGGTCGCAGGTGCAAAGGTTGTAGGTACTCCGGCAAACAGATTATAACCATACTGAAGCAGTTCATTGCTTGTCTTAATCTTCGTCACGGCTTCATTCAGCTCATCATTCCATGCTGTTTGTAGCCGCTTGCGATCAGACAGGGTTACCTTACGCTTTGTGGTTCTCATCTTGCTACCCCAAGCTGATTGCAGGCGTGTATCGCTATTAATAAATCGCCCATCACTATCGGATTGTTTCTGTTTATCATCAATGATGGACACAGAATATTTACCCAAGCGCCTGTGTATTGATGTCTCAATCGAGCTGGGCTCAGTCAGTAGTTCAACATCAAATGCTTCGACAGTGGTTGGAGGAGCCTGAGGAGTGGCTGGCTCGGCAACCTCACCTTTTGCGCCCCCCATTTCGACACCTGCCTGTTTGGCCAGAGCTTTTTTATCCTTGTCCGAAAGGGTGGAAACCATTTTCAGCTGTTCACTGGAGGCCGCGTTAACCATTGCAGGAGCGATTATCCCCCCAAGCATCAGGCACAGCAGCACTTTACAAAAACGATTCATTCTTCCCTCTCTATTCCCTTATTCGCAGCTTACATTCCGGTGAATCACAGTAAAGCCTAATCACTACCGAACAGGTCGCGTGTATACACCTTCTCTTCCACATCTTTGAGATTACCGGACATGCGGTTTGCAATAATCACGTCGGAGTACAGCTTGAACCCATCCAGATCATTCACCACCCTGGAGTTAAAAAACTCGGCATCCTTGAGCTCCGGTTCATAAACGATGACCTCGATACCCTTGGCCTTGATACGTTTCATAATCCCCTGAATACTGGAGGCCCGGAAGTTATCGGAGCCGCTCTTCATAATCAGACGATAGATGCCAACCACTTTCGGTTTGCGCTTGATGATGCTCTCAGCAATAAAGTCCTTGCGAGTGGAGTTGGAAGCCACAATGGCGTTAATAAGATTCTGCGGCACATCCCGGTAGTTGGCCAGCAGCTGCTTGGTATCCTTGGGCAGACAGTAACCGCCATATCCGAATGAGGGGTTATTATAAAAATCACCGATACGCGGATCAAGACTCACGCCCTCGATAATCTGACGGGTATCAAGCCCATGGCTGTCCGCATAGCTATCCAGCTCGTTAAAATAGGCCACACGCATGGCCAGATAGGTGTTGGCAAAAAGCTTGATGGCTTCGGCTTCCGTACTGTCGGTTAACAGCACCTCGATATCCGCTTTGATTGCCCCTTCGGTGAGCAGACCGGCAAAGACTCCTGCCCGATCAGAGCGCTCTCCAATCACAATGCGCGATGGATAGAGGTTATCATAAAGTGCTTTACCCTCGCGCAAGAATTCAGGGGAAAATACAATGTTCCTGCAATCAAACTTTTCCCTGATACTCTCCGTGTAGCCCACAGGAACGGTAGATTTGATAATCATAACGGCATCGGGATTGATGGTCAGTACATCCCGGATCACCACCTCAACCGAATCCGTATTAAAATGATTGTGTTCGGTATCGTAGTCCGTCGGTGTGGCGATGATAATGAAATCAGCGCCGTCATATGCTTCATATTTATCCAGCGTCGCACGGAAATTCAGCTCCCTGTTCTGCAGATACTCCTCAATCTCGGCATCCTGAATTGGCGAGTGTTTACGGTTCAGTAACGCCACCTTTTCAGCAACGATATCCAGTGCCACGACCTCGTGGTTTTGTGCCAGCAGGATAGCATTGGAGAGCCCGACATATCCGGTGCCTGCAATGGCAATCTTCATGCGTCATCACCCTTGACGATGCCGCGCTGCAGCAGACAGCCAATCACCTGATCCACGCACTGCTCCAACGGGAGGCTACCTGTATCAGCGATAATCTCCGGATCATCCGGCTCTTCGTAGGGCGATGAGATACCGGTAAAGGCCGGGATCTCACCTTTCCTTGCTTTTGCATACAGCCCCTTCACATCACGCGCCTCACACACATCCAAAGGCGTGCGGCAATACACCTCGATAAAATCACCCGGCTCCAGCAATGCACGTACCCTGGCACGGTCTGAGCGAAATGGAGAGATAAAGGCCGTCAGTGTAATCATACCGGCCTCGACAAACAGCCTGGCCACTTCACCCACCCGCCGGATATTCTCCACCCTGTCCGCATCGGAAAAACTGAGATCACCACAAAGACCGTGGCGCACGTTATCACCATCAATGACAAATGTTTTTGCAGCCAGCTGATGTAATCGCTCCTCGACTTCATGAGCCAGCGTGGACTTGCCAGCACCGGAAAGGCCGGTAAACCACAACACAGCACTACGATGACCATTGGCGGTTTCCCGCGCACCTCTGGTGACCGCGGCTGTATGCCACACCACATTGCTGCTCTTTTCCACATCCTGTGCACTCATTGATAAACTCCTTGATCCCTGAACATTAACCCAATCGCACAGGGAAAATAATAAGCATTTATTAAAACAGCGTATAAACACCCTTGATCATGATACCGCAAGCCAGCCCAATACCAATACGGTAGCCAATAGAGCGCCTGAGTCTGGCTTGTGATCCATTTGCGTAGCCAGTTATAGCACAGATTCCCTGAAACGGGAGGATATTGCACGCTCATTCTTATCCAGCCATGTCGGTCGGAATCCATTGATGTAATACCAGGTCAAGAACTCCCCCCCTTTATCCGCACAAGCAAGCACTTACTTCTAATGCTTGTTGATGGTTAGAAATCAATCCCACTGCAGGGTTGCCTGAGCATGCATACTACGTCCGATATCGGTAGGGTTGAAAGTGACTGCATCCAGATACTGCGGGCGACTTTTATCAAAGATATCATTAACAGCCAGACTCAGTCTGAGTTTATTATTGGGTGACCAGCCAATGCGGGCATCAACACGATTGTATGCAGGGGTAATCGTCCCGCCTGAAGCTTGCAGACTGGCAACATAATAGATCGCACTATCGAACTGTAACTGCCATGGTAAATCAACCCTGGACTGCAACGAGGCCATATTTCGGGCATTGCTTTGAACTGTTTCCACACCTGCAGTCTGGGCTGTGGACCATGGCTCAGGCTTGAGGCTTTCCATATTGATATGGCTGTAACTGGCCTTCAACAGCCAGTCTCTCGCAGCCTGCCACTGCAGTGTTAATTCACCACCGTGTACACTTCCACCGAGTCCATTACTTATCATGCCGCCAAATATTCCGAAATCTTCACTGGTACTCAGCTGCTTGTAACGATTGTAATATATGGACAGAGAGAGGTGCAGGTTATCTGCAAGCATACCGCGATAGCCTGCTTCATAGGACAACTGAACCTGACTCTTCAAGTCAGGGTTGGGGTGGATAAGGTTGATGCTGGGTGGAAATGGAAAAGGCAGTCCTGAGAGAGTCAGGGTTGCTGCGTCATCAAATCTGGTCGGAGTGGATACCGTACGGGAGATTGCACCCCAAACCGTGTGCTGCTCCCTGATATGCCAGAGCAGTTGCGCCGAGGGCTGGTACTCAAAACCGGTATAGCTGTTATTTTCAAACTTTGAACCCAGAGTCAACTGTACCCGGTTATCAAACCCGTATGAGCGGCCTTGCACAAAACCGCGATAGGTTCGGGTGTGCGATCGCCCTGGCTGATAGAAAAGCAGTGGATTCGTCCCCGTGGTATTGATGTTATTGAATCTGGTCTGTCGATAACCAACGCCCCAGTTGAGGCCAAACTGCTCTGTCAGGTTGAAATGGTGCGCCATATCAAGGTCGTAAATATCAATGTGATCAAACCTTAACTGCTTGAACGTCTCTTTTTTTGTCTGGTCAACATAAGCCTGGATGCGCAAGGCTGAATCTTCAGCATAGTCATGCCGCCACTCACCCATCAGATGAGCACCAGAAAAAATTCCGCTACTCGGAATATTATGCAGTGTCCCCTGGCTTCTTGCACCCTGAAGGGAGATACGATCTACGCTGGATAGTCTGGAATCAAGACGGAAATCAAAGCGCTGTTGATCCCACTCATCATGATTATAGGCAAGACCATTAATATTCATCTGCCGGCCATGCCCGGCATAGCGACCACTAATGCGATAGGAAGTGTTATAACCCAGCTCGCCACCGTAGCGCACCTTAGCCATGGCATGCAATTGATTCCCTCCGCTACCGCCAACCAGTATCCCCTGGGTATCCAGTGATTTTTTGGTGATAATGTTGATCACCCCGGTCATGGCGTTTGCCCCCCAGATAGCTCCGCCGGGACCACGGATCACTTCGATACGTTTGATATTATCCAGAAGCAGATCACGACGAAACCAGTCCACACCTGCAGTGAGTGGCGTATAAATGGAACGGCCGTCAACCATCACCAGCATGGTGCGGGCAAAAGTACCATTGAAACCGCGCGCGGAAATCGCCCAGGCAGAGGCAGAGGTTCGTGCTACCTGCATGCCCGGCACCATGCGCATCAGTTCAGGAACAGTCTGCATACCCGAGCGAGCAATATCTTCACTCGAGATTACGGTAATCGCAGCCGCAGCATCATTCAACGGCATGGCCCATTTATCGACCGAGGTTACTTCAACATTCATCAGCTGAGCCATGTCCATTTCCAGCAGCATGGAGGTATCGGCTTCAGCAGCATTTATCACATGGGGCGCCAGAAACAGAGGAATCAGACTTAAAACAGTCCTGAATTGGCATAGGGCCGTTAACGTCATCGTGTCTTTACCCCAATGCCCGGCACTGCATGTCAGCAGTCTCTTTGACCCAAGCTGTCGGCGAAAACAGCATAGCTACTGACAGAAGTTGCCTGATCTTTTTGACCATAGAGAGATTCATCATTAGTACTGCTATTTCTTCCTTGAATGATGTTTGCTAGGTTATTGATTAAAGGGACATATTACAAAGTATATTTGCCTTTTACACAGCACCTACAGCTCAACCTTGGCTGATGCAGGACTATGCTCTCTTATCTCTCAAGCATTCCCATCAGCCTGCAATCATTCGAATCTGATTCCCTTGATTCAGTGATCCATCTGTTCCTGACACCCAATAGCCAAGCCTGGCCTCGTTTGCCCGGCTCAAGATACAGCATAACTTTTCATCCCTCTTCCGTTAAACCGTGAATAGCTGGAGTCCTGTTTCTGAATGGCCGCGTACAGCAACAGCCTCAACAGATGAAGCTTCACCTGAGTTTGCCAGAAAAACAGAAGGAAGCCTGACACAAGTGCTCTATACGGAACCTGAAAAACATGATCTGTATTTAAGCAGCCGGATTGTTACACTTGGGGCATGTACGATACGCATGATGAAAACTATGATGATTTTGAACTTGCCGAACGGCTGAATAAAAGCCAACAGAAACGTGATATTGCCGAACTGCATGAGCTGGCCCGGAAGCTTGCCAAGATGGATACAATACTTCTTGAAAAGATGGAGCTTCCCAAAGATCTGCTAAAAGCACTGGCTGACATTCAGGTGATGAAACACGCAGCTGAAAAACGTCAGTACAAACTCATCGTCAAAATTTTGCGTCAAAATGATACCGAGTCATTTCTTGAGACTGTTTCCGATCTGGATGCAAAGAAGGAAGCGCAGGATAAAAACTTTCATCGCACGGAGCGCTGGCGTGATCGCCTGATTGCAGATGGTCATGATGCCATCACCGAATTCATGGCGAACTACCCTCAGGCTGATGCAGGACAGATCAGACAGCTGGTGCGCAATGCCAACAAGGAGATCCTGCAAAATAAACCGCACAAATCATCGCGTCTGCTATTCAAACTGCTGCGGGATATCATCTGTTATTAATCGGTAAGGTAAGTATCACATACCCAGCCGTTATTCCCTGCAAAACTGACAAATGACCATACTCTTCCAGACTCGTCCAGATCCTGATCCAGAACCTTCACTATTGATTCCCCCCCTAACGGGCCCCACTCCATTTTCTCATAAGCTACACCCGGGCCGCCGCGCACATTCAATCTTGTGGCAATCACCATCTTTTCACTCAACTCTTCTGCGTCATCAGCACGCCCGAGTGCGAGGTTTCTTACATGATCAAGCGGGAAGAGCGGATTGGTATCCCTCTTCCTTCCCGGACTGACAAACCAGTGTGGTTCGACAAAGTTCATCTGATATTTCTGGGCCAATGCGCAGCAGATGCCACTCACCGATGCTATTTGAACCTCACTATAATCCATCCAGTAGCCGTCACCATGATATCGACTTGAGGCCGCACGAATTTCTCCATCACCCGTGGTATAGGTTTTCTTAAACCATGACTGGTACCCCCCTGCGACCGCATCCAGACTGCCCGGGTTTACAATTTCAATACCAACAGAAAATCCGTTACAGCCACTACGCCCATTCAACACGGATCTCCCTGCATGCCAGGCTTTGACATTAAAGGGAACCATCTGGGTTACCGAGCCATCCCGCTCCACGACCAGATGTGCAGATGCTTTCGCCGCCTTGTTCAAAAACCAGCCAACGCTGCTCCCCTTATCCAGGCGACCCGCAGTATCGTGCAGGATCACACCTTCTGGTTGAATGATACCACTGCGATTTGGTGAGGCTTGATAACCCACCTGTTGACCATTTAGATACAATCGATGTGATTTAACAAAATAGGACATGATGCTTTCTCCTGCATTGATCTTGTTATCTCTCTTATACCTTCTGTGGAACACTGTTCATCTATACCACGGCTATAAACAGGTCAGTCCGGCAACCTTTGCTGCACAGCAATAAGTTCAGGAAGCCAGCGGTCAATCGATTTATAAAACTTCAACAGTCCCATCAATAAAGCTGCCCAGCCAACGAACAGGCCACCACGCATCACACCAATCAGAATATCAAGCAGTTCGGCAAGCAAGTGGCAGGATATGGAAAATAGTCGTGAGATATTGTTCATCCAGTCCGATATTTGATACACATCTATGGCGCGATCCTGCTCACCAACAATCACCCTGAAATCAAAATCCCGATCCCTGCCTATCACGGTTTGATTTTCTACAGAGATCTGCATTTCGACCTTGGGAATATCCATGACAGGCCGGGTCAGATAGTCTGCACTGCTGATTACGGCCTTTACCACGCTCTTCGTCGCCTCATAGGCTTTGAGTATATAACGATACGCAAGTCTCGATAGATTTCCGAAAAATGCTGCAGCGGATTTTCCTCCCCTTTTGAGCATCATGGTAATCCAGCGCCATGTCCGACTCACCCCGTCCCAGATTCTTGAGCCGAAGGCATAGACCTGATCCCAGACCTTCCTGATCAACGCCTGATCTCCGCCCTCCGCATAGTTGCTCAGCTGACGAAATATCGTTTCACTTGATACAGGCTGATCATATCCACCGGCTACCAGGCCATCACACAAACTGGCAAAGAAACGGGGAAACGTTCCTTTAACCAGCTTCAATGCAATAAGTCGTGCACTCCTTTCACCTCTCTCCTGCCAGTACCTGCATATACATTTATATAGTCTGCTGTTCGCCTTAAGATCCAGCTCCCGACCTTTTGTATGACGGACCTCTTTTGTACTATAACCATCAGGTATAATTTCATAACCCAACATCCATAATTCAATCTTCGCCATATTGATGATAAAGGGCTTGATCTGCTGCCTGTGTTCATAAGCCTTCGGCGCTCTTGCCCGACCAAGCCCCTGCAAGAGCCTATCCTGATCAAATAACAACGTGAGTGTCTGCATTGATGGTTCAGCAGTCAGCGGCAAATCACTGATCTCCAGCAGTGCCATAATTTCACAAAAATGTGCAAGCCCCAATCGCAAATCAGATGGATCGGGATCTTTCCCCGGCTTCAAATTGACCAGCCCCAGAGCAAACAGCCGTAAATGTGTTGCCCGGATCAATGCAGGAGATGCTTTGCCATGCTGAAACCAGCGATCGAGATTGGTTGGCGATTCAAAGCTGACCAACTCCTGCAAAGCCTGCCAGCTCTGCTCACCGGTCCAGCCATCCACAATAAACCCATTGATACTAAACCCTGCATCCTGCTGAAAAGATCTCATCCCCTGATCCAGAAGAGGCCCAAGACTTGCCTGACCGCTATCCCGCTCCAGATAGCCCAGCAGATAAAGCCTGTTGCGAATGGTTTTTAATCGTGATCTGGAATATGCGTCTGCAGACTCAGGTTTGCTCTCAGGAAGCGTGGATATAATGCCCTGCCCCGCCAGTTGTTCGGTCGCCAGATCCAATAACTGATATTGCTTTTCACGTTTTGTAAACAGTGGATCTCCCGAACGCAGGGTCTCACTGAAATCCTCCAGTCCTGCTGCAAAGTTGGAGCTGTTTAGCATCATCAATCCAGATCAGAGTACGATGCCCTTGAAGAGCTCTATCAGTCCCTTTCTTGCTTCGATACCGGCTCTGACTGATGACTCATGCATCTCTTTGACATGTCCCTCCAACCCATCGGCTGGCACCAGGTTGATTGTATCACCATCGAAATTCATCTTGGTCACGACCTTAAGCTTCAGATCCCCACCGGCATTGGATGCCTGCTCAAGAAAGTCCTCAAACCGCGTGAGAGGTGCATCCTTCGAGGACTTTACGGTAATCTCACCGACATAGGTATGTACCTCAAGTGAGGATAGATCACCGACTGCCCCCTTTAAACTATCCAGTGCTGCTGCTATTCCCTGTGCCATGACTACCTCCTGATCTGATGATTCACCCTTGTCCTGCTACCTTCTCCGACCAATAAAACGTGCCCACTCAGCGCACTCAATGGCAAGCTGATGAATCGAATCATGCAATCGTTTGATCACACCGCTTAACTCGCATGGTTTAATTTTTGAAAAAACATGACTGGACGGGGATGACACAAGTTTCTTGAGTTCACTGAAACTGAGGTGATATAAAGCCTGTGCATCAATCTGTTTAAATGTTGCAGAGAAGGTTTGAACGGTGAAGGTTTTACCAGACGTCTGAATCAGGGCCAGTCTGAACCCCTGAAGTGATGCCTTCACCCCTTTTTGTAGCATCGAATCAGCAGCCCTGCTGGCATTTTTTCTGGCTATAGAGATAACACATCGATCCCACCTTCCTCACAAAAGTATAACCAGTATATAGATCACTTTTCGCAGCTATGCAAAAAAGAGTCATTTTATTTGAGTAAGCGTAAGGCATCAGGAAATAGCGTGCAGCCATCTGAATCTGGAGTTGGTATACTTAAGAATATTTGAAATATTGATTAGAGCTGTTATCTGATTGAACCAGTCCAGCTTATGAAAGCGTGCAAAAAAAGGACAGCCGAAGCTGTCCTTTTTATAATTCAGAATTATTTAGTGACCACGCGGGTCAGGCTTCTCGCATGTGTTCATGCCAAGAATTGAATATGCAGGACAGGTACTGAACAACGCAGTAGCCATCAAAACAAGCCCAATGACAGCTACAACGATACCGCCAACACCGGCAAGTCCAAGCCAGCCGAAAATAGCCAGTGACGTACCAACAACAGCTCTTAAAGCCCTATCTACAGTTCCAACATTCATACCCATTTAAATCTCCTCCTCTAAGCAAAATCCCCTGAGCAGCACAGACCAATAGCCTGTAAAACTCTTGATGAAACAAATCGTAGCCAAACACCTGCAGCTTGTCTTCAACTTTCGTAACTATTAATCAGAAAAGCCGGAGATTCATCGCCTAAACCTCAATACTGAGCCAGAAAGAGAGGCAAACCAATAAAAGAACCATTGCAGCTTCGTACCATAGTAGTCACCATCAAAGATTGGTTCCTGAAACCCTATAATAAAAAAACGCCCAAACAGAACCGGTCGCGCCCCGATTGGGAGATATAGAATGATTTAAATATCTGAATCCACCAAGGCTCAGACCTTCATTACAAGTACTTAGGTGAAACCCTGCTTTACACAGCCAGGCTTTCGAAATGTTCATAATAGACACCGGCAAACAGTGTGGCTGCAATCAACATCAATCCATCACGGTAAAGAAATTCCCCAAGGTTCTTGGTAAATGCTCGCATCATCAACTCCTTATTCAGGCAAGATGCAGGAATACTATTCCATCTATAAGACATTGCCGTGACCATGCCCACCCTCAACAGATCGGCGCTTGTCAAATATGAATTCTTAATGCAAAAATCAATACCGGTGGCAGCATCAGCCTGCGTTGATAAAACCTGACGCAACAGGAGAAACAATGTCTTCTACATGGACCATGCGTATCGTCTTCGGCCTTTTCCTCGCCTTACTGCTCTTCTGGTTCCTGCCGAATGAATCAAGCCCCCGCCCGGAATTGTGGGATATGAAGCTTGAATCCGGCAAACTCTCTATTATGGGGCTGACCCTGAACGAAAGCGCACTCAAGGATGCGACTGCGACTTTGAACACAAAGCCTGAAACAGCATTTTTCACCACGCGTCAACGCGAAGGTGAACCCGTGCCTCCGATGCATCTTGAATCCTATTATAAAGAGCTATTCAATGAAGATGACAACATCATCATTGGACTGCACAGTAATGATGATCTGCTACACAGAATAAAAAAACGTGCATATCAACCAAAACTCTTCCCCAATGATACCATCCGGACCAGCATTACAGATGAGATGATGCAAGCCATCCCGGAGCTGGCTATTCGCAGCATTACCATCGTTGTTGGGGACCGCATAGATTCTAAAGTGTTTGATGAAAGATTTGGTGCTCCAACACAGATCATTGATGATGGTGATGGCAATGCCCACTTCCTTCACCCTGAACTTGGCCTGGACTTTATTCAGCCCTCTGAAGGCCGTCAGGTACTACAGTTTGTCTCCCCGGAGTTGTTTGAGGCTGAGCTGCTACTGCCACTCATGAAGTCCAGAAAAGAGGGATACCACAAGTGACAAGAGTCTGGGACCGGCCAGCTGCATGGTTCATGCAGACTACCCTCCAGGGATTATAATAATCCATGTGGGTCGCCTTTATCGAGCTTGGTCTGCTTCTACTACTTGGTTCGCTGGTTGCCTGGGTCGTGCTCAGAACTGAGAAAAAGAGTGAGCACGATAAGGACGCCAATGATTCGGATCGTAACCACCCCTGAGGGAGAATCAGATGAATGATAGCAGCAGAACAGCACCATCCGGACACGCATATGCAGCAAAAGATCTCCTGCAATCCAGATTTTCTGGAACCCTCTCTACCCACTCATCGCACCAGCAAGGCTTTCCCTTTGGCTCGATGATGCCTTATGCGCTGGATCAGGAGGAGAAGCCAATATTCCTGATAAGCAGACTGGCCATGCACACCCGGAATATCATAAAGAACCCCAAAGCCAGTCTCTTTGTTACCGGGCAAGCAGATGAGAATAATCAGCTCTCTACAGCACGGGTTACATGCATGGGTGAACTGTTAGCAGTGGATAATGATGAAACTCGAGCCTGCTATCTCAAAGCACACCCGGATGCTCAACAGTGGGTGGATTTTGCCGACTTCTCATTTTATCGCATGGAGATCAGCGCCATCTATTTTGTCGCAGGTTTCGGCAAAATGGGCTGGGTTGATCTGGCCGAATACAGATCACTTCCAGAAGATTCCTGATCTACAGTATCCTGTTCGACTACCCGGTCATATCTGGAATAATCAAGTCACTACCATCCTGATAAACAGATACAGGACAAAGCTGAGCATATCTATACACGATGAATCATGAGATCTAACTTAATAACAGGCATAAAAAAAGGCGGCCAAAAGGCCGCCTTTTCTGTTTGTCATGATACTTTTATTCAGTCGGATCTTTAGCCATACCGCCACCGAACTGGTGAACACGTACTGCCAGGATCTTGATTGAAGTTTCATCAAGACGAGTGCCGAATTCAGGCATTACACCTTTACGACCATTTGCAATGGTATCGGTCACAGTAGCAAGAGAGCCACCGAAACGATAGATACCATCAGTCAGGTTGACTGCGCCACTGTCTGAATCGTCATTAGCAATCAGAGAGCCTTTTGCACTGCCACCATGGCAAGATGCACAGTTGTCCTGGAACAGAACGTTTGCAGAATCAAAGCCACCAGTGCCTTTAGTCAGTTCACCATCATCATTCAATGCAGCTTCACCAGTTCCAAGAGCAACAACGAATTTGGCCAGGCTGTCTACGTCAGCACCGGTCAGTTCATCATTACCACCCTTGGCTGGCATTTCTGCTTCACGACCGTCTGTGATGGTTTCAACCAGTTTGGAAGCCCAGCCACCAAACAGCCAGTCATCATCTGTCAGGTTAGGGAACGAGTTTTCAGGATGAGCAGCATTCAGGTTACCCTGACCACCGGATGCATGACATGCAGCACAGTTATCACCGAACAGTACGCGGGCACGACCCAGAGCAAACAGACGCATTTCATCATCTGCAATAATCTGGTCAACACTCATAGTAGTCAGCTTTTCCATGTAACCTGCACGTACCGCTTCAATATCAGCAACATCGTCACGCATTTCATTCACAGCAGTCCAGCCATCCTGATATTTCAGGTCGCCGGCTTTAATGGTCAGTTCTTTATGGCCTTTTGCAATGAATGCATCAATTTCGCTCTGGGTCCACTGCTCACCCTGGTAGTACGGGTTAGAGTTAACCAGGTGCAAAATGCCCTTGGTGTGACCATCTACCAGCACTTCAGCGCCAGTGATACCATTGATGACTTTCTGGAAGCCATTATTCAATGGTGTTGATGGATACAAAATATAATACGCAGTCACAAATGACAGGCCTAGGTAGAAGCCCCATGCCCACCATTTTGGTGGTGGGTTGGTCAGTTCCCTAATGCCATCCCACTCGTGGCCGGTACTCTTATCATTAGGATCGTTATGATCACTCATGTTTTCCCTCCTCGGAATTTTTTGTTTTGTCATCATCCAGGATGATGTGCTTTTGTTTGTCGAAGTCTTCGTCCTTTGTACGAAAGAACCAGAAATAGAGAACTAACGTACAAAGGAGCAAAAAGACTGTGATAGCCCCATAACTCATAAGTAATTACTTACGGTAAGGCTGTCCGAATTTATCATGGTAGTAATCCACGCCTTCTTCGAAGTGTACCTGCGTACCCAACTGCTGCAGGTAAGCAATCAATGCATCCATTTCTGTAATATCGGATGCATCACCATCGAAAGCACGAACGTTAATAGGCGTTGGAACGAAGGTCTCGGTCCACTGCTCTACTTCACCACTGCTGTTGGTCCAGGTAGTGCGCTCATAACGAGCACGCAGACCCTCTTCACCAGCACCATCATCAACACCAGCCTGAGCTTTCAAATCCGCTTCCCAGTTAGCGATATCATCAGCGCTATAAGGAACGTTCATTGAACCCAGTACTTCCATACGTTTCTTGGTACGGCTCAGATCCAGAGGAGTATTCAGGAAGAAGTAGTTAGGCATAACCGATTCCGGAACGACAGAACGCGGTGCATTCATATGCTGGATATGCCAAGCATCGGTATATTTGCCACCCAGACGGGCAACATCAGGACCGGTACGTTTGGAACCCCATGCATAGTTATGATCATACTTGGACTCTGCTGCCAGAGAGAAGTGACCATAACGCTCTTTTTCATCACGGAACGGGCGAATCATCTGCGAGTGGCAGAGGAAGCAACCTTCACGACGGTAGACTGCGAAACCTTCCAGCTCCAGCGGTGTCAATGGACGCACGCCTTCAACTTTTGGTTCGCCATCATCAAGATAGTACGTAGGTACAATCTCAACGATACCACCAACGGCCACCAGGATTGCTACAAAGACAGCCAGAATTGGCAGGCTCTGCTCAATGGTGTCGTGGGGAATACCACGAATCATCCCTTTATTTTCACGTTTTTCAGGCATCGAATTCCCCCCTTAAGCCTTTGCAGCAGCGCCGAGCG
>Ga0316202_10001687_pt1 | contig 16403 bp, 19 predicted proteins | sample 3monrhotite_MG_FD_204934 | JGI IMG/M metagenome (GOLD analysis project Ga0316202, IMG submission 204934) | Microbial mat bacterial communities from mineral coupon in-situ incubated in ocean water Damariscotta River, Maine, United States -... | ecosystem: Environmental > Aquatic > Marine >... | reverse complement strand
TAAGTGAGTTATACAATGCAACAGCACGCTCCTTTATGCAGGGAGGAGAAAAGAAAGAATCATTACAGAAACGTTTGTCGGAGCGTATGCAGACACGTATTGAGAGTTGTCTTGCTCGTGCCAACCATGAAGAACAGGCTGATTTGCAAGAAGTGTTTAAGAATCTTCCTTGGCGTTGTGTGATGCATTTTCCACCTCGTCAACTTCACCCGCTGGGGAAGATGTTGGTAGAGTCAGGTGAGCATGATGGTGTGGCCTTGTATGTCGATGATGTGGGTTGTGAAACGGTTGTGATGGTGGTGGCAAAAGAGCAACCATGCTTGTTTGCCGCCTTAACCACGGCCATGGCGGCTGGACATATTAATATTTTGGCAGCGCAGGCCTTTGATTTGAAGGATGGACGAATTTTAGATGTTTTTCATGTGCAAAACATGGATGGTGAGGCGTTGAACATTGATTCTGATTTATCGCGCTTGAAAAAACGCCTTGAGCGGGTATTGCAAGAAGGCTGTGTAAAACATGATATAGCAATTGTGCCACAAGCAAAAATAAGCATGCTTATGCGGCAAGTTCCAGTGCGCGTTCGGGAGCTGAAATTGGCATCAACGCATCAAACTGCCATTGAGGTTGCAGCCTCTGATCAGCCAGCATTATTGGCACGTTTGGCTTGGCTTATTGACGAGGCAGGGTTCTCCTTGAAAGGAGCTGCAATCACATCATTTGGCGAGCGTGTGGTGGATGTTTTCTTTATTGAGGGCAAGGATGTATCATACTTAACGACTGAAGAGGTGGCTTCTTTGTGCGATAAATTAAAACAGGAAGTGTGTTTACCGGAGGAAGTATGAGTTGGTGGAAACGGTGGCTACCAGCCAAGGAACGCAGTGGCTTTGTACTTGCCTTGGGAGGGGGAGGAGGTCGTGGACTAGCACATTTGGGTGTGCTGGAAGTTTTAGAAGAACATGGCTTAAGACCTGATGCAATTGTAGGAACCAGTATAGGGGCGCTGTTTGGCAGTATGTATGCGCTTGAGCCTGATGCAAATAAATTGCAGGCGCGGGTTATAAGTTTTTTGGACTCAGATGATTTTGGGCAATTAAAATTACCAGAGCTGGGTGATGCTTCTGATAAGAATAATACTTGGCTGGCTCGTTTGGGAGCAGCAGCGCGGCAATCGGTATGGTTTACACGTGCTGCTACAGGCATTGCTGTTGCAGATGTAAATTATTTGGTTGAAATGGCCAATATTTTATGCGAAGGGCGTGAATTTTCTGAAGCGAAAATACCGCTATATCTTACGGCAGTTACATTTCCATGTGGGGAATGCCATATATTTTCAAAGGGTGACTTGGCGCGCCCTGTTGCAGCAAGCATGGCAATTCCTGGTGTTTTTAACCCTTTGGAAATGAATGGAGAGCGTTATGTGGACGGTGGTTTGGCAAGTGAATTGCCAGCCAAAGAAGCACGAATGATTGCCAAACCCGGACAATTTGTTGTGGCAGTAAACGTGGGTGCAAGGCCGAGTGAAGATGATGAACCCACGAATGTGATTGGCATGTTGGATTGGTCAACACGGATCAAAGCATTGTATTTACGTGAGTATAAAAAAGCCTTTGCTGATGTATTGGTGGAGCCATTGGTGGGCTTTACGCAGTGGCATGATTTTTCTAATCCAGAGCAAGAAATTGAGCGAGGCCGTCAGGCGGCATTGGAACAAATGCCAAAACTGATAGGCTTGCTGGATGGATAGTTATTCTTGGAATTTAACATCACCTGAGCAGCTGCTGAGTTTATTGGGTTCAGTGGTGATACTTATTGCTTATTACTTAACAGTATCGAGGCCAGATAAGAAACTGCTATATTTTTCACTCAGTTTATTAGGTGGTGTGGCATTGCTTTTTGTCGCGCTTATTTATCAAAATCTAGGATTCATCTTTCTCGAAGTTTCATGGATTAGCATCAATGCTTGGGGAATTTGGAAGGTATGCCAGTCAGCGGATGTGTAAGTAGCTTAATGGATGTTATACACCATCATTTTTTATAAGCAGGCGCGTAGGTTGGTATCAATTTTAAGAATATGATTAATCAACCAGCTTTCTAGAAAATCATGCAGCTGTTGTATAAGGTCATCGCTGGCGCCTTCAGTCTCAAAACGTTCGCAATATTTATCATAAGCAGCCAATAGTTTGCCATGGAATTCTTTATTTTCAGCCGCAACTGGGCACTTTAGGCGGCGCATACATATCTCTTCATAGCAGAAGTGACTGCGGGTAAAAATGCCCAAGTTATTGAGAAGCATTTTGATATAGCGATCATTAATGTCACCCGTTTTCATGTGCGATTCTAAGTCTTCAAGGTATTTGAATAAAACTTTGTGCTGCTTATCAACCTCAGGTTCACCTGTGTTGTATTCTTCTTTCCATACGATAGGCATACATACCTCCTGAGTGATAGCGATATATTACATATTATTATGTAAAAAAACACTCTCTATAGACCTGTTTGTAGCTGTGAAAATATCTAAGGATCGATACATTCAGCCCAGAATTCGGTGTTGGAGCGCATGTTTTGAATACGCGTAAGCAGAGCACCTACATCTTCATCACGCGAAGAAAAATTTAGGTGGTCGGTTTGTACAACCAATAAAGGCGTATCTTGATAGCGGAAAAAGAATTGATCATAAGCAGTTATGACTTTACGCAGATAAGCTTCTGATAGACCATCTTCGATGCGGAGGTCTCGTTGTCGAATGCGTTGCATCACAACATCAGGGTTTGATTGTAAATAAATTACCAAATCGGGCTTGGTAATATCAATGCAGGCTAGGCTTGCAACTTGATCGTATAATGTAAGTTCTTCATCCGATAGATTGATGTTGGCGAATAGGCGGTCTTTGGCAAAAATGTAATCACTGATGAGGCCTCGGGTGAAAAGATTGGGCTGTTGTAAACTGTGCCACTGCTTTAAACGGGAAAATAAAAAAGATAATTGCACGGACATGGCATGGCGACTTGGATCCTGGTAAAAAAGTTCAATGAACGGATTGTCATCGACATCTTCAAGTAGGGTGTTGGCATTAAATCGCTCTGCTAGCTTGTGCGTGAGTGTTGTTTTACCAACCCCAATAGCACCTTCAATAGCGATGTGACATTGGTCTAAGGGCTTTTGAACTACCATGGTGAACCACTCTCTAGTGCTTCTTCGCCCGAATCAAGTAGGGATTGTAGAAGTTCGCTCGCACTTTTCCGTATAGATGGGTGTAACCACTGAGGAGTAAGATCACACAATGGCCTAAGCACAAATTGCCGTACATGCAATTGGTTATGCGGAAGGGTAAGTGTATTGCTTTGCAGATGAAGCGCGTCATAAGCAAGCATATCCAAGTCCAGTGTGCGTGCGCCCCAATGTTCCTGTCGAATACGACCATGCATATGCTCAATGTCTTGCAAGACTTGTAATAAATCTAATGGCTCTAGAGAGGTGTTAATGACAATGACCGCATTGAGATAATCGGCTTGACCAGCAGGCCCAAGTGGGGGTGTTTGATAGAGTAATGATGATTGTAATAGCTTACAGTCAGGGTGCTTATCAATACTTTCTCGGGCAGATTTAAAGCAGCTGTGAACATCGCCCTGATTACCCCCCAAAGCGATCCATGCGTTATGTTGCTGGGTTTTATTATGGGTAGACATGATGGGTGACGAACCCGTTTAGTTTTTCTTTGTGTGAGAGTTGTGTTTTTATGCTATTGGCTTTCTCTTTATGTTTATAAGGGCCAATTTGCACAGCATACAAACGTTTTTTCTTTTGGATGATAACGGACCAATGCTTTTTTATAAGTTGCCTTTGCAGTTTTTTCGCATGACTGTGACTCTGAAATGCACCGACTTGAATAAAGTAGGCTTTTGATGAAATAGGGGGGGTATTTTTTTGAGTTTTTTGCGTAGGTGCAGGAGTTGTTATACGAGTTGTTACAGGCGCAGCAGCTTTTTTAGCGTTTTGTTTTGCTTGTGATAATGCTGGCTTAAGTGTTTTTTTAGGTGGATCTTTTTGTATAGGGGCAACGGGTTCTTGTTGGCTAGTAAGGGCCACAGCGGGGAGTTTTTTTTCTGAAGAACCACGCTCCTTTTCTGGCCAAAAAGGCAGGGAAATCAGAATGATGAAGCAGGCCACGGTAATACTTATTGCCCACTTACGTTCGGATGATCCTGCAGACCAAGGGTGTAATGCTTGCACAGTTAAATGGTTGCTTTTATGGCGAGGGAAATAATTTTATGAATGAAACGCGATGAGTTATTTTTCGTCAAAGTTAAGAATTTTAGAGAGTTGCTCTGTAAAACTCTGATAGCGGAATGGTTTTTGAAGGATATTTAGTGATTTTTCTGGAAAACGCTCAGTTAAATCATCAGGATAACCTGTAACGAACAAAACACGTTCCAATAAATTAGGGTTTACATGTATGAGGCTATTGTAAATTTCATCGCCAGTGAGTTTTGGCAGGCGAACATCAAGCAGAATGACAGAATATTGTTCGCCGTTGGTGCTTAATTCAAATAGGCCTTGTACAGGGTCACTCAGTGTTTTAATGTCACTCTGTATGCCTTTTTCGCCTAAATAACGATTTAAGAATGCGGCAAGAATGCTTTGCACAGTATCCTCATCATCAATAGTTAGGACTTTGATCACTTTATTCATGGGTAGGTTCCTCTTTTTCGTTAGGCATCGTGGCTAGAGTGGAAGTGATGAATTGTAAATTCATTCGTGCTTTATGACAACTGTTAGCAAGTCTTTGATTGTTGTTTGCCACCGCTTCAATGCTTTTGCTTTGTAATTCGTAGCTGCGTTTTTGCAGTGATGCAATGAAATGGGCGTTGGTAGCAAAAGATGGGCAAAGTAGGCAAGCATCGAGTAAAAAACATGGCGATGTTTTGCGGCAAAAACCATATGAATGTACCTGAAGGTTCAGACTATGGCGTAGGTTTTTTTGAAATTCAGTAAGTTCACACTCACTCTCCAAGACATGTTTACCCTGAATATCCACAAGTTTATTATCTAGCTTGCCTTCATATATTGAAAGGTCAGCCAAGTGCCAGCTACCATCATTTAACTGGCGAATGCCTGGCCATTGCCATAAAAAAAGTTCAGCTACGTAACGCATGTTTTTATCGACTTCATGACTGTTAAGCCATGTGGCAACAAGCATAGCAGCATGCCCAGCAGGTGTTTGCTCATGCGCCTCAAAATCCATTTGATGGCCTGCATGCAGACGTAATACAGGGATGTGGTGTTGTGATTTAGGTGAGTCATCTGTCAGTGATAAGCTGACACGCTCTATTTCGCCACCGCCAAAAGGTATATCGCAGGGCCACTCGCCCAGGAAAATATCAATACGCGTATCACTTGGAGATATTTGAAAGAGTTGCTCTTCATTCACCTGATTGTCACCTCACTTATTTCATATTTGGCAAAACTAGCAAAACGCTTAAATATTTTCTAGCTGACTAGCACCTATATTATGTACTATTTGTGATGAAAAAGTAATGTTTGAAAATTGCTTCCCATAGACATGAAGATAAGTACTTATTTTTTGGATTGATTTTTATTGAATGTTAGGAAAAATGCGGGTGTGGTGTAGATGTCTTATTAGTGGAGGGGGTGAATGTGAAACATAGAGTATTTCCTGATAATCCATTTTTGATGACATTTGCAAAAATTGCATTGATTGATGGGATGGTGGTGGTTGCAACCATTGCTTTGGCAATATGGAAAGAAGATTTGATGTGGTATGCTATATCAGGTGGTATATTGCTAGCCATTGCAGTGTTTGTGGTATTGAATAAACAGTGTTTGCGGCAGTTATCATGTCCAGATTGTCAGCGACATGTGGCATTTGAGGCAGGTGAAGGGTTTGTGTGTAAAAATTGTAACACGGGTTGGGAGTTGGGCTGATGCCAAGTTTTGATATTGTATGTGAAATGGATATGCAGGAAATGGATAATGCAGTGAATCAGGTGAAAAAAGAAATTACCACGCGCTATGATTTTAAGCATAGTAGCGCGAGTATTGAGTTGGATGATGGAAAACTCACCTTGGTAGGTGATGATGTAAATAATTTAAACACGGTGGCTGAGATTTTACGTGCCAAGATGGTTCGTCGTAAATTAGAATCGAAATCATTGGAATATGGTGATATTGAAAATGCCAGCGGTGATACCCGTCGCCAAGAGGTGACTATTAAGCAGGGTGTGGATAAAGAAACCGCGAAAAAAATAGTCAAGCATATCAAACAAGAAAAAATGAAGGTGCAAGCAGCTATTCAAGGTGAGCAAGTGCGCGTCACAGGTAAAAAACGCGATGACTTACAGGCTACTATGGCATTGGTGCGCGGTATGGATGCGGATAGACCTTTAACATTCACCAACTTTAGAGATTAGATTTGCATGAAATATACTGATTACAGTATCATTTAGGCGGCAATTTTTCTCGACTTTTCGTGCTGTTTTTCATACCCTGCGGCGAGTCTTTTCCCGAGGTATATGCGCATGAGTGAAACACAGGCAATTCTAGCGTTGGCAGACGGCCGTATTTTTCGTGGCGTAGCATTTGGCGCAACGGGCAATACCGTTGGTGAGGTGTGTTTTAATACATCATTAACTGGTTATCAAGAAATTCTGACAGACCCTTCGTATACAGATCAAATTATGACTTTTACGTACCCGCATATTGGCAATGTCGGCGTGAATGCGCAGGACATGGAGTCCGATGATGTCGCTGTGCGCGGTTTGATTGTGCGTGCGCCGGCTCGCAAAACATCCAGTTATCGTGCAGAACAAGACTTGGCAACGTGGTTGAAGTCTAAGTCTGTTGTAGGCATTGCGGATATTGATACGCGGGCATTGGTGCGGCATTTACGCGACCATGGTGCGCAGCATGGTGTGATTGCATCTGATGGTATGAGTGAAGAAGAAGCTGTGGCAAAAGCCAAGGCGTGGAAGGGTTTGGAAGGGCGTGATTTGGTGGGTGAAGTGAGTTGTGACCATGTCTCAAAATGGGAGCAGGGAACCTACGATATCGATACAGCTGCTTATAAAGAACCTGTGATTAAGAAACATGTTGTAGCTTTTGATTTTGGTTGTAAAAATAATATTTTTCGAAAATTGGCGGATCGTGGTTTAAAAGTATCTATTGTGCCTGCGCAAACGTCTGCCAAGGATGTATTGGCGATGAATCCAGACGGTATCTTTTTATCCAATGGTCCTGGTGATCCAGCGGCAGTGGGTTACGCGGTGGATACGATTCGTGAGCTATTGGATGCGGAGACACCTATCTTTGGCATATGCATGGGGCATCAATTGTTGTCACAAGCTTTGGGATTGCAGACTTTTAAACTGAAATTCGGGCATCGTGGTGGCAATCACCCTGTGAAAGATGAAACCACAGGTAAGATTGAAATAACCAGTCAGAATCATGGTTTTGCGGTGGCAGATGATGTTGTTCCTGATCATGTTGAAATTACGCATCGCTCTTTGTTTGATGGTACGGTTGAAGGTTTGTGTGTGAAGGGTAAGCCAATCTTCTCTGTACAATATCACCCTGAAGCAAGTCCAGGTCCACAAGATGCAGATTATTTATTTGACCGTTTTGCGGGCCTATTGAGATAGCTTGTTGGGATAAAGCTTTTCAAACTCGCTCCGCTGCATAATCACAGGGTCAGCGATACCCATATTTTGCAGACGCTTCCATAAAATTTCAGCCTCGCCTTTGGTCATGGCAGGGAAAATAAAATGATAACTTGGAATGCTGACGGTGCGGCGTTCGTAGCTGTAGGGTTGGTTGCTCTTTTTGAGCTGCTCTTGCATGCCTTCAGCGTATTCGGACATGTAAAATCGGCCTAGCCCAACTTTAAAAACCTTTTCATCATCTTTGGTTAAGTGGTGAAGTACATCTGCTTCAACGCCCATAGCACGCCATTTGGCTTTGACTTTCCCTGCCTCAGCTTGTTTCTTGAATATGCGTGGATCATCAAAAGCATGCAACTCGACAGGTTCTCGTTTTTGAATAAGTTCAGGGTGAAAACCAGCTTCCAATAAACGTGTTTTCATGCCATTGACGGCTTGTTTGGATATCATGCGACGTGTCATCACACGCCAAGGCCCTGCATCCAGCGATTGAACCTCTGGAATCGACATATGGATTCGGGTTAAATGATTTTGCACGATGGGTGGATTCCATGCCAACCATGTTAAACTGATGGCGGCAGCAATAAAGATGAACATAAACATGCGTTTCATGATGTGAAGTGGCGCTCGGCAAGAATATGTAAACCATTTAAGGTTAAATGAGGTTCTAACGTGGTGATATTGGGCATGTCTGCATGAATACGCTCTGCCAGACCACCTGTGGCAATAACCGGTGCGTTGCGGTATGCATCAAGTGCATGCAGTCGTTTGATAATGCCTGATAAACCATCAACCGTCGCCCAATAGCTGCCTGCTTGCATGCTGCTGATAGTGTCGCGACCAATCAGGGTTTCTGTCGCAGTGACTGAGACTTCGGGTAATTTGGCAGCACGCTGGCACAGCGCCGTCAGCGCAATATCCATGCCAGGAATAATGAGGCCGCCAGCATAATGACCTTGTGCATTAATCAAATCGAATGTGGTGGCGGTGCCGCAATCCAAAACGATGACTGGGCTGCCATAGGATTCGCGTGCAGCAATGGCGTTGGCAATACGATCAGCTCCCACCTCATGCGGGTTTTTATAATCCACAGCCATACCCGTTTTGACATCACCATCGCAGATAAAGGCAGTTGGGCAGGCGCATGTTTGCATGCAGGCTTCTCGTAATACGCTATCAAGATGGGGAACGACGCTGGCAATCATAATGCCATCAATGGCCTTGGGATCATGATTGAATTGAGTGAACATACCGTTCAACTGCCAGCTTAATTCATCGCTGGTGGCATGGGCGCTGCTGGATAAGCGCCAGTGGCAAATGAGTTCGCTATTTTGGTAAAGGCCGAAAACAACTTGGGTATTACCAACATCAATGCAAAGTAGGTTGCTCATGCTTCTTGCGCCTCCAATAGTTCCAGTTCGCCAGCGATAATGCGTTGGGTTTCACCTTGTGTGCTCAGTAGTAAGGCACCATCATCATCCAGTGCTTGGGCGACACCTTCGATATATGATTTACCATTGTGAACACGGACTTTTTGACCTGATGCGGCGTGGGTTTGCCACCACGCGTCACGAATAGGAGCAAAGCCATCCTTAAGATAGGCGTGATACCATTGATCCATGCTTTTTAGCACAGAGACGGCGCACTGTAGGCGGGATATGGCTTTTTCATGGTGGCTTTGCAAATCCGTCACTGCTTGTGAAATATCATCTGGCCAACCTTGTTCGGGGGTCTTGATGTTGATGCCAATACCGACAATGACAGCATGTACCAAGCCTGGCTCAGCACGCATTTCGGTTAAAATACCTGACACTTTTGCCCCCTTGATAAGCAAATCATTGGGCCATTTGATACGAATGTCAGCACAGTACTGTGATAAGCTTTGCTGTAGGGCAACGGCAGTTAATAAGGAAAGTTGTGGTACTTTCTCGGGCGATAAAGGTGGGCGCAAGATCATGCTAAAGGCAAGGGCATCATCCGTGGTATGCCAAGTGCGGCCGAGCCTTCCTCTACCTGCACTTTGCGCATCAGTAAAAATTACAGTGCCTTCCTTTGCACCAGCCTCTGCCTGCCGCATGGCTTCGCGATTGCTAGAATCAAGGCTATCAAAATGCTGGATATACTTGCCAATGCAATGGTGTCTCGAGCATTGGTCTTGCAATGTCGCGGCATTAAAAAAATCGCTGCAAAGTTGATAGCCTTGCCCAGCATGAGATTGAATGTCGGCACCCTGTTTGCGCAAGGCATTGATATGTTTCCAAATTGCTGCACGCGATATACCCAGCTCTTGGGCTAAGGTATCGCCTGATACAGCCTGCGAAGTGCTGCTAAGTCGGCCAAGAATATATTGACGTGTTTTAGGCTTCATGCACTTTCATCATTGGCTGCTTGGTCGAGTTTTAGAGCCTGAATTCGCATGGATAGATCCAATGCAGGAGCTGAATGAGTGATTGCGCCAATGGCGATGCGATTAACACCGGTCTCGGCATAAGCACGGGCGTTGTGTAGCTCGATATTGCCTGATGCCTCGAGTAAAATAGAGGCAGGAACCAATATGCGTGCTTCGCTCACTTGAGAAGGGTTCATATTATCCAATAAAATAATATCGGGGCATAAAGCAACGGCCTCTTTGACTTGTGCCAAGTTTTCACATTCAACCTCAATCCAAACATCGTGGTTGTGTTTAAAGCAGGCATTGATGGCTTCGCTAATAGAGCCGCTGGCTTCGATATGGTTTTCTTTGATGAGCATGCCACTGGCTAAATCCATACGGTGATTGGTGCCACCGCCATGAACCACGGCTTGTTTTTCCAAAAGCCGAAGTCCGGGTGTGGTTTTTCGCGTGTCGGTAATATCGCAATTGGTGCCTTGTACAGCGGAAACAAAAGCATGCGTAGCTGTTGCAATGCCAGATAGGTGCTGGATAAAATTCAATGCAGTACGTTCGGCGGCAAGCAAATAACGTAGGCTACCAGTAAGCTCCACAATGACATCGCCGGCTTTTACCAGGTCAGCATCATGTTTGTTCCACTGCTGCTGAATGCTGCTGTCTAATGTTGTAAATACTTGTTGCGCAATCGTGCAGCCTGATAACACGCCTTCGGCTTTGGCAGTGATACGTGCGACTCCACGTTGCACCTCTAGAACAGTGGCTAAAGCGGTGTGATCTTCATAAGCAGCATCTTCGGTGAGTGCAAGATCAATCAATGTTTGAATATAAGACATGCGGCAAGCTTACACCCAAGATTCGACATTGCCATGCGGCGTATGCCACAACCCTTTGATTCATCTGGTATTACTAAAAAGCATTCATCATCAGTGAGATGACATCATGATTTTTAGCATCGCCATATAAACCAAATGATTGCACCCTGTATCCACTGGTAATACGGTATCTTGGGTTACAACAGCCAGAGTATCCAGCCCATAGTTAGTATGGCGGCGGGTTGGCTCCAATGGCGTGGTAATAGTGCGCGGCATAATGATGCTGCCATGCCAGCAATAAGGGTGGCGATCAGCAGTTGTTGCCAATTGATACCGTGATACAGATGAACACTCCAAGCACATAGAAACGCACTGCTGATAATCAGAGCGAGATGCCCTAATAGTGTTTGTTCAGGGTGCAGTGAAAAACCGAGTTTCATATAATGAATACGATCAAACAGTGCTGCCAGAGGAAATGCAAGGCAAGTGGTTAATGCCAAGCCAAAACCAAACTCAGGAATATTTTGGAAAAATGCAATCGCAATAGCAAGGGTGAGTGTGAATGATAAGATATGCCAAGGTAGGCTACGTTTTTGCTTTAGAAAGCCTCCCCAAATGGCATGTGTGTATTGCCAGAAAAGGCGTTTTCTAATGTGACTTAATATAGCAACAATGATGAAAATACCGATAGGAAACCATAGCCATATTGTTTGTGTATAAATGGGCCATGCCAATACCCAAATAGCAAATAATGGCATGCTACTTTGCCATATCAACTTGGGCGCAATGCCGCGTTTGGCGAACATGACAGAAATATACATCAGTTGGGCGAGTCCAAGTATAAAGAACAGGCTCATCATGTGGTCAGCATTTATGTTGAACATGGCAGTATGATAACATGAAACAAATAACGCGCTCGCATGATTTTTCCGCCCCGTGATTATTAAAGCTTATCACGGGGTGAAACAATCCATACGCCTTAACGTGTGTGGATGTGAAATATATATTATTTACGTTATACTGCGCCAAAGATGATATATGGGGCATACTGGAGGCTTGGATGACACAGGATGAAATGAAACAAAAAGTTGCTGAAGCAGCATTGGCATATGTGGTTGAAGGCAGTATTGTCGGTGTAGGTACAGGTTCGACTGCAAACATGTTTATTGATGCCTTGGCAACAATCAAAGATAAAATCAAAGGTACGGTAGCCAGTTCAGAAGCTACGGCTGAGCGTTTGCGAGGGCATGGTGTGCCTGTGTTGGAGCTTAATGACGCTTTGCAGCAGGTGGATAGCCTTTCAGTGTATATTGATGGTGCCGATGAGTTTGACCCTAAGAAGTGCCTTACCAAAGGTGGTGGTGGTGCGTTAACCCGTGAAAAGATTGTGGCAGCGGCATCGGATAAGTTTGTTTGTATTGTGGATGGCTCAAAGCAGGTGGACTATTTAGGTGCATTTCCCTTACCGATTGAAGTGATTCCAATGGCCGAATCGTTGGTCATGGGCATTGCCAACAAACTGGGTGGTGAAGCAAAAGTTCGTGAAGGTTTTATCACGGATAACGGCAATATCATTGTGGATGTGTTTGGCCTTAAAATTATGGATGCTTTGGCGTTGGAAAATGATTTGAATGAAGTGCCTGGTATTGTGACCAATGGTATTTTTGCGCACCAACGCGCGGATGTTGTATTGATGGGCACGCCTGAAGGTGTGAAAACTCTATAAAATATTGTTGCCAAAGACTTTTTTATGCGAACCTCTGATTTTGACTTTGAACTGCCTGAAAATCTTATAGCCAAGCGCCCCTTGGAAAAACGTGATGCATCGCGTTTATTGTCTTGGGATGCTGCTGGCTTTGTGGATGGCGGTATTGCGGATTTGCCAGCTCTGGTTCAAGAAGGTGATGTCTGGGTCGTTAATGATACACGTGTGATTCCAGCGCGTCTTTTGGGGCAAAAGCCCAGCGGTGGTAAAGTGGAAGTCTTATTGCTTGAGCCGACAGGCGCTACTGATGTCTGGACTGCATGGGGTAAAGCCAATAAGCCGTTAAAAAAAGGCGATAAGGTTCTTTTTGCGGATGGGTTTCATGGCGAAATATTATCGCGCGATGGTAAATGTGTTGAAGTGAAGCTTGTGGTGGATATACAGGGTTCGCGTGATGTGGCTCAGGCCATTGAAGAGTACGGGCATATGCCATTGCCTCCGTATATTGATCGGCCTGATTCTGAAGAAGACAAACAACGCTATCAAACCGTGTTTGCAACCCACGATGGTGCAGTTGCTGCGCCAACAGCAGGATTGCATTTAACCCCTGAATTGATGGCTGATATGGAAAAGGCTGGGGCAAGCTTTGTGCATATTACGTTGCATGTTGGGCCAGGAACCTTTCAACCAGTACAGGTTGATGATGTGCATGCCCATAAAATGCATGAAGAAGCTTATGTGATTTCTGAATCTTCGGCACAGCTGATGAATCAGGCAAAGTCTGATGGGCGACGTATTGTGGCTGTGGGGACAACGAGTTTGCGCACCCTTGAAGCAGCATCTGTGGATGGTGTATTACAGGCAGGGGCAGGGCGAACGGATATTTTTATCTATCCAGGTTATGAATTTCAAATGGCGGATGCTTTGCTGACTAATTTTCATTTACCACAATCAACCTTGTTGATGCTGGTATCAGCCTTGGCAGGTAAAGAGCAGGTTTTAAAAGCTTATGATTACGCCATTGAAAAGGCTTATCGTTTTTATTCGTATGGAGACGCGATGTTTGTCACTGGGAAGCAGTTATGAAGGTCATGTTAGCGCAATGCACGCCACGTGTGGGTGATATATTGGGCAATACGGCGAAGATGATAGATATTATGGCTGATGCCGAGTCGCAAGGCTGTGATATTGTCGTGTTTCCAGAGTTGGTGGTGACGGGTTATCCGCCAGAAGATTTGCTGCTTCGTCCTGCATTTATGCGCGCTGTTGAAGCGGCTGTGGATGAGCTTATTCAGGCATCAGGCAGCGTTTGTTGTGTGTTTGGAGCGCCGCGGATTGAACAAGATAAATTGAAAAACTCTGCTTTTTTATGTCAAAATGGTGAAATTATCGGAATTTATGATAAAAAGTACCTTCCCAACTACGGCGTTTTTGATGAGCGACGGTATTTTTCGGAGGGGAGTGGAGAGTCTGTTTTTACTCTGAACGGCAAGCGTATTGGTGTTGGTATCTGTGAAGATCTATGGCACGATGCATTGGCAGAGAAGCAGGTCGAATATGATTGTGAGTTATGGTTAAATTTAAATGCCTCACCATTTCATTGGGGGAAGCAGGAAGAGCGCGAAGCACTGACGAAGCGCCGATCCAAACAGTTTCATGCACCAGTGATCTATGTGAATCCAGTGGGTGGTCAAGATGAAGTGGTCTTTGACGGTGGTTCACATGTGGCAAATGCGAAGGGTTCTTTATGTTCACGTGCTCCAATGTTTGCAGAGAAAAATCTTGTGTGGAACGCATCGGATGCTGCTGAAAACATTGTAGAACTGCCTGATTCGATGGCGCAATTAAACACGGCCTTGGTGATGGGTGTGCGAGATTACGTGCGGCGTAATGCTTGCTCGCAGGTGGTCATTGGCCTGTCTGGCGGCATTGATTCGGCGGTCGTGGCTGTGATTGCAGCCGAGGCGCTGGGGGCTGAGAATGTGTTGGGTGTGTTGCTGCCGTCTGAGTATTCCAGCGATCATTCCTTGAGCGATGCCCATGCTTTGGTGGAGAATTTGGGCATTGAATCGATTACCTTACCGATTGCTGATGGTGTTGTATCGATGAATGAAACCTTGGCGGATACCTTTGCGCAGTGGGATAAATCAACGCCTGATGTAACGGAAGAAAATATCCAAGCGCGTATTCGCGGCGTGCTGCTTATGGCGATTTCTAATAAAACAGGGCGCATGCTGCTCACCACAGGCAATAAATCTGAAATGGCAGTGGGTTACGCCACGCTTTATGGTGATATGGCGGGTGGTTTTGCCGTTATCAAAGATGTGTATAAAATGCAGGTGTTTGCACTAGCGAATTATATGAACCGCCATGGTGAAGTCGTTCCACAGAATACCATCGATAAACCGCCATCGGCTGAGCTGGCTCCTGATCAAAAAGATTCGGATTCTTTGCCCGATTATGATGTGTTGGATGCGATTTTGCAGGCAAGTATTGAAGAGCGATTAAGTGTTGATGATATTGCTGCGCAAGGCTTTGACCGTGCCGAAGTGGTGCGTGTGGTGCGGCTGTTGCAAAATTCAGAATACAAACGTCGCCAAGCGCCGCCTGGCGTTAAAATAACCGAGCGTGCTTTTGGTCGTGATCGACGTTATCCCATGACACATAGCTTTCGAGAAAGTTAAAATTCTTCATTTATATGGCTGATAAAACCACATTTTAGCCTATTTTTAGAAACTTAAATTGAAATAATGCTCTATTTGATGTAAATATTAAAATTTTACGTTAAATTAACAATTTAATAAGGCTCTAGTTTTTTTGTAAATATGGATAAAGCTATGATTGCAAGCCCTTGCTTCGCAAATCAAGCCCTGGCCCCTTTTTGTTCCGCGCCAAACATAAACGCTGCTGTTGGCCAACGGATAAGGTGCAGGTTGGGCTTTGCAAACGATCTTTCACTTCATCCCACAAGGCAGTTTGAATAAGACATTGCTCAACCCAAGAAAAAAGACCAGCCTGCTATGAGGCTGGTCTTTTGATTGAAGGTTATGAAGAAAAAGAAACCTTTGTGCCTCTTTTATTCAGACCTATTCTGACACATTAATAATGATTTTTCCTTGTGCTCGACCGCTTTCACTGCGCTCATGTGCTTTTGCTACTTCATCTAATCCAAATTCACTGTCGATATTAACCTTTAGCTTTCCAGCATTGGCTAACTCAGACAAGAGATCCAGTTGTTCGCGGTTCGGTTGGACAAAACAAAAGAATGCAGAAACATCGTGTTCAGCAGCAGTTGCTTCATCTGGATTATCACAGATAGATACTAAGCGCCCGCCTTTCTTTAAGGTTTTCCAGCTGTCTGCCAGCGTCTCGCCACCAATGGTATCGAAAACAACATCAATATCTTTCAATGCCGAGAAGTCTTCCTGATGGTAATCAATGGCTTCATCTGCACCGAGGATTTTCACCAAATTTGTGTTTTTCGATGAAGTAGTTGTGTAGACGTAAGCACCACGTAATTTGGCTAATTGGATAGCAAATTGGCCAACAGCACCAGAACCGGCATGAATCAACACGCGCTCATCAGCTTCCAACTTCGCCAATTCATAGAGCGACTGCCATGCTGTCAGTGCAGCCAAAGGAACACCTGCCGCTTCTTGCCATGTAAGTGCGCTGGGTTTAATTGCAACTTCATCGGCAACGACAATCATATATTCGGCATAACTTCCATTTTTACTAATCTCAGGTCGGCTATATACAGCGTCGCCTACTTTGAGGTGATTCACTTGATCACCGGCGGCAACAACCTCACCAGATAC
>Ga0316202_10001686_pt1 | contig 16405 bp, 11 predicted proteins | sample 3monrhotite_MG_FD_204934 | JGI IMG/M metagenome (GOLD analysis project Ga0316202, IMG submission 204934) | Microbial mat bacterial communities from mineral coupon in-situ incubated in ocean water Damariscotta River, Maine, United States -... | ecosystem: Environmental > Aquatic > Marine >... | reverse complement strand
CGGGCTCGCTTCAACGCCCAGATAGTGCTCGATTGCGGCCAGATCGAAACGTGCAAAATGGTACAGTTTGAGCCGTTCCGGATCGGCCAGCACCGCCTTCAAATTGGGCGCGTCATAAGAGCTTCCAACTTTGAAACGGACAAGGTGTTCGTCACCATTGCCGTCGCTGATCTGGACAATGCACAGCCGATCTCGCGGTGTGATCAAACCCATGGTTTCGGTGTCGACGGCTACCGGTCCCGGCGCGAGCACGCCTTCGGGTAGATCTTCTTCGTGAAAGTGAACAGTCATAGCCGCCCCTGTAGTCGCATCGGGGATTAAGGGAAAGAGGCGGCTGGCGGGTTGTGGCCCGCGCAGATAGTCTGGCGACATGACGTCTGAAGCCATTCCCGAAAGCTGGCGCGATGCGCTGGCGGCGGCGCTCGCAGCGCCTGAGGCGCGCAAGCTCGGTGGGTGGCTGCGCAGCGAAGAGGATTCCGGGAAAGTCATCTTTCCGCCGCGCGGACAGCGATTGCGCGCTTTGGAATTGACGCCGCTCGACCAGGTGAAGGTCGTGATCCTGGGGCAGGATCCCTATCACGGGCCGAGTCAGGCGCATGGATTGTGTTTCTCGGTGCCTGAGGGCGTAAAGCCGCCGCCCTCGCTGGTGAATATCAACAAGGAACTTGCGAGTGATCTGGGTGTCGAGCTGCCCGCGCACGGCAATCTGGAACGCTGGGCCAAGCAAGGCGTTCTGCTGCTCAACAATGCTTTGACGGTGGAGGCACATAAGGCCGGAAGCCATGCCAAACGCGGCTGGGAGACGATCACCGATGCGGCGGTCGCTGCCGTTGCCGAACGTGAGCGGCCGAGCGTATTTATCCTTTGGGGGAGCCACGCGCAGGGCAAGGCCGGGCGAATTCCCGCGCTGGCATCCTCGGACCAGCACCTCATCCTGCGTTCGGTCCACCCAAGCCCGCTTTCGGCATATCGCGGCTTCTTCGGCAGCAAGCCGTTCAGTGCGGCGAATGAATTTCTCGAGGCGAATGGACGCGGGGCGATTGAGTGGTAGGCCCAAACTATAGTAGACTGCGCCGATGACCGAAGCAGAGGCCAAGTCACAACTTCAGGCCCGGCTGACCCAGCTGGATGAAGAAGACCGGATCAGCGAAGAATCGCGAGGGCCGGTTACGCTTCAGCAGGACAGTGTCGGACGGCTCAGCCGGATGGATGCGATGCAGCAGCAGGCCATGGCGCTGGCGGTGGAGAAACGCCGTCAGGCCGAACGCGCCCGGATCGTCGCGGCTCTCGCGCGGGTCGACGAGGGGGAATGGGGTTATTGCCTGACTTGCGGCGATGAGATTGCCGAGAAGCGGCTGCAGCATGACCCCTCGGCCAGCCAATGTATCAAATGCGCCTCTGGTGCGGATTGACAATGGAATTGCACATATTGGTTTGGGGAATGGCTGTGGCATCTGAAGGAATATCAAAGCGAACCATCTGGGCCGGCATGGCGGCAGCGGTGCTGTTTGCCGGAGCAGCCATAGGCGGAACGGAGGTGCTTGCACCTTCTGCAAATGCGGAAGAAGATCTCGAGGCATTGGCGCGCCAGATGGATTTGGGGCGCCCCTATATCGGCGGACCCTTGCCCGGAGCTGAGGATTTGGTTGGGCCACCTCCAGTCGCCGGTTCGGCCGCTCATGATCGCGATGTGGCGGCCAATGGCAGGGCACTCGCAGCTGCAGGAACCGAGCGCTTCAAACTGGCGACGCGCGATGCAAATTTGACCACGGGGTGGTTTGGCGATGCCTTTTCCTGTGCCGCAGGCCGCGAAATTAGCGAGGAGGCGACGCCTGCCCTTGCCAATCTCATCCGCCGTTCGGCGACCGATTTCGGCATGTCGACCAGCGCGGTGAAGGAATTGCATCAACGCCCGCGCCCATTCATCAGCAATGGCGCAGCGACCTGCACTCCGGAACACGAAGCGCTGCTGCGAAACAACGGTTCCTACCCGTCCGGGCATAGCGCGATAGGCTATGGCATCGGCTTGGTGCTGGCGAGTGTGCTCCCCGACCGTGCGGCTCTGGTGCTGCAGCGCGGGCGCGCATTTGCCCAAAGCCGTGCGGTTTGCAATGTCCATTGGTTGAGCGATGTTGAAGCGGGGGAACAAACCGCCGCAGCAGTGTTCGCCCGGCTCAATTCGAAAGAGGATTATGCCGCCGATCTGGCAGCGGCGCGTAAAGAAGTGGCCGAATTGGCAGCGGAGCCAGCGCTTGCCGAGGCCTGCCAGGCCGAAAAAGCCGCACTCGCGGAATAGGCTAAAAGCTTGTCGTCAGCCTGAGCCCGCCGGTGACTCCGAAATCGCGCACCCTGACCGCCGAATCGACAAATTGCACATTGGCGGTGAGGCGAAAGCGTTTTGCCAGGCCGACGGTGTAGAAAGCCTCGACGCCTTGCTCGTCTTCCAGCGCCAGCCGGTTTTGCAACACGCCAACCAGTCGGTCGGTCAGCGAATAGCGGAAGTAATATGCGCCGAAACGGTCCTGCGGGCGCGACTTGGGGTTGCCCGAGATGCCGATGAAACCGCTCGCATCGAGGAAGGTCGGATCACCGTTTGAAACATAGATCTGGCCGAAAATCCCGAGGCCATTTCCGGGATTGGCAGCATCTTCGCTGAGATATTGCTGGAATGCGAAAACGCCGGCGATCTCTCCCTTGCGATTGCCAAAGGGCGAGCCCGGAGCGGGCACGAGCGCCGCGGGCAATGCGTCGTCAGCCAATTGGCTGCGCGAGGATGCGGCAATCTTGACCGCGTAATATCCGCGCTTGCCGCCGATCCTTGTGGGGAATGTTGCCGACGCTAGCACGCCGACACCTTTGGAGAAGGGATTCTCCAATCCGCTGCGGCGCGATTGCAATTCGGGGTCAAACACCAGCACTCGGAAAAGCACATCCTTGGTCGGCACATTGAGCACTGCGCCAGTGATTGAGCCGGGTACAATCGCGCTCGGCGGCAAAGCCACAGCGAGGTTCTGGAAGCCCTCATGCCCGCCGCCGCCCTGGATCGGGATGCGCGCGGCCAGATCAAGGATATTGACCTTGCCAAGTGTCAGTGTGGTTCCGCTGTTCCAGCGTTTGGTGACATTGACCGACAGGTCGAACACATCGCCTTCGCCGGGATAGAACAGCTGCGTGTTGGCCGGTAGCAGGCCGACCGCACCATTGCTGCTCTCGCCATATTTGAATTCTGGATGGATATGCAGCGTGAGCGAATCGTCGAGCCCGAGCGCGCTGCCCTTCACGCCGACATAGGCATCCACCTTGCCCGCATAGCGCAGCGTACTATCGGCATCGCCCGAGATCGGCACATCAGCAAATTGTGACCAAACGACACGTGCCGAGATGGGACTGGGTGCTTTTGTCTCACCGGAGTTGGCCTCGATGGCAGGCTCTTCGGCTACGTTGACCGCGGGCTCAACCGTTTCGCTGCCATCGGTTGGTTGCGCGGCGAGTCCGCTTGAGCAAAGCGCCAATGCACTTAGCGCCGCGCCGGCCCCTAAGCGGCTAATTGATTGGCAAAGGAAGTTTTGACGTGTGTTCATGCGACAAACAGCACGGCGGACAACGATTGTTGTGATTATCCGCCACGCGCTCCCGTTCAACTGCGATTGCGCATGTCCCCACGCAATCCATCCCCATGGGAGTGCTCTACATGGCTGGCAGCCCTAAGAAAAGCCACAATTCGAGCGGCTTAGCCTATCGCGTTGCTTTGGTCGGCGACTGTCGTAATTTTGTCGTGCCTAGCGCGGCAGGTCGCTATGCCCCATCAAGGCCTGATCCACCGCGCGGGCGCATTGGCGGCCTTCGCGGATTGCCCATACGATCAGTGACTGACCGCGGCGCATGTCACCGCAGGCAAAAATGTCCGGATCGCTGGTGGTATAGTCATCGGTGTTTGCCGCGACATTGCCGCGGCCGTCCAATTCGACACCGGCGCGTTCAAGCAAGCCGCGGCGCTGCGGCCCGACAAAACCCATCGCAAGCAGGATCAGATCGGCTTTGAGCGTAAACTCGCTGCCTTCGACCTCGACCATCTTGCCGTTCTTCCATTCGACGCGAACGCATTCGAGACCTGCAACTTCTGCATCTTTCTCGATCACGCGCTTGGCAAGCACCGACCAGTCGCGATTTGCCCCTTCTTCATGGCTCGAAGAGGTACGCATCTTCAGCGGCCAATCGGGCCAAGTGAGCGCCTTGTCTTCTTTTTCCGGTGGCTGCGGCATGATTTCGAGCTGAGTCACGCTTTTGGCGCCCTGCCGGTTGGAGGTGCCAACGCAGTCCGAACCTGTATCACCGCCGCCAATCACGATGACATGCTTGTCCGTCGCGGTCAGCGTTCCGCGCGGTGCGGCGCGCATTTCATCGTCGCCCGCATTGCGCTTGTTTTGCTGGGTAAGGAATTCCATTGCCGCGCGCACGCCGGGCAGTTCTGCTCCGGGAATATTGAGCATCCGGGCTTCTTCCGCGCCGCCTGACAGCACGATCGCATCGAAACTCTCGCGCAGAGCTTGCAAGGAAATTTCGACGCCAACCTCGACGGAGGTTTTGAAGGTAACACCTTCGGCTTCCATCTGTACGCCGCGGCGATTGATCAGATGCTTTTCCATTTTGAAGTCGGGGATGCCATAACGTAGCAATCCGCCGATCCGGTCGCTTTTCTCGAACACGGTTACGGCATGTCCTGCACGCGCGAGCTGCTGCGCGCAGGCCAGACCCGCCGCGCCCGAACCGATCACTGCAACCGCCTTGCCGGTCTTCTTCTCGGCGATTTGCGGCGTGATCCAGCCTTCTTTCCAACCTCGGTCGACGATGGCGCATTCGATGCTTTTGATCGTCACTGGCTCATCAATAATGTTGAGCGTGCAGCTCGCCTCGCAAGGCGCGGGGCAGACCCGGCCGGTAAATTCGGGGAAATTGTTGGTCGAGTGGAGCACGGCCAGCGCGTTTTCCCAGTCGCCCTTGTAAACCAGATCATTCCAGTCGGGGATGATGTTGTTTACCGGGCAGCCATTGTGACAATAGGGAATGCCGCAGTCCATGCAGCGCGCTGCCTGATTCTGCAGATCGCCTTCCTCATGCGGGACGACGAATTCCTTATAATTGTTCAGCCGCTCTTTGGGATCAAGATAATCCCGGTCGCGCCGCTCGATCTCGAGGAAGCCAGTGTCTTTGCCCATGCTCTTTACTCCGCTGCGACCGACGCTGCCTCTTCACGCTCGGCCTCTAGCTGGCGGAGCGCGCGGGCGTAATCGCGCGGCATAACTTTAACAAATTTGGTGAGAGTGTTGTCCCAATCATCGAGCATTCGGGCAGCCTTGGCGGAGCCGGTATGCAGCTTGTGCCGTTCGATCAGGATCTTGAGACGTTCGGCATCATGGCGCAGCATGTCACCCATGCCGAAATCATTGACCCCGGTGCCGCGCTGTTTGGGCTTGCCCGTTCCCTCATCCTCGTCCGGCTCGGCAGACAGAGGTACAAGGTCGACCTGTGCCAGATTGCAGCGCTGGTCGAATGTGCCCTTGGGATCATAGACATAGGCGACACCGCCGCTCATGCCCGCCGCGAAATTGCGCCCGGTGCGGCCAAGCACGGCGACCACCCCGCCGGTCATATATTCGCAGGCGTGATCGCCCGCGCCTTCGACAACCGCGATTGCGCCCGAATTGCGAACTGCGAAGCGTTCGCCGGCAACGCCCTCGAAAAAGGCTTCGCCGGCAACCGCGCCATAGAGCACCGTGTTGCCAACAATGATGTTCTGGCCCGGATCACGGTCGACATTATCGGGCTGACATACGACCAGCCGCCCGCCTGACAAGCCTTTGCCGACATAATCATTGGCATCGCCGGTAAGTTTAAGCGTGACGCCATGCGCCAGCCATGCGCCAAAGCTTTGCCCGGCAACGCCGGTGAAATTGACGTTGATCGTGTCGGGCTTGAGGCCTGCATGACCATGCGCCTTGGCAATCTCGCCAGACAGCATTGTGCCAACGGTGCGGTTGGTGTTGCGGATCGCCATATCGAGCTGAACCGGCTCACCGTGTTGGAGCGCGGCCTGGCACTGCTCAATCAACCGGTTGTCGAGCGCGGCGGCGAGGCCGTGATCCTGTCCTTCGGTATGGAACAATTGCTTGCCCGCAGGGACAGCAACCTTGTGCAGCAATTTGCCCAGATGGACGCCGTCAGCCTTCCAGTGACGATGGACGCGCTTCATGTCGATTTTGTCGACCCTGCCGACCATTTCCTCAACCGTACGGAAGCCCATTTCAGCCATAATCTGGCGCAATTCTTCGGCGACGAAGAAGAAGTAATTGATCACATGCTCGGGCGTGCCGGTGAAGCGTTTGCGTAGCACCGGATCCTGCGTCGCAACGCCAACCGGGCAGGTGTTGAGGTGACATTTGCGCATCATGATGCAGCCCGCTGCGATCAGCGGCGCTGTGGCGAAACCGAACTCGTCCGCGCCCAGCAATGCGCCAATCGCGACGTCGCGCCCGGTCCGCAAGCCGCCATCGACCTGCACCGCGATGCGGCTGCGCAGATCATTGAGCAACAATGTCTGCTGCGTTTCTGCCAGTCCGATTTCCCACGGGCTTCCCGCATGGGTGAGCGAGGTTAGCGGCGATGCGCCGGTGCCGCCTTCGTAACCCGAGATCGTGAGGTGATCGGCGCGCGCCTTGGATACGCCCGCTGCAACCGTGCCGACGCCGACTTCGGAAACAAGCTTCACCGAGATACGCGCTTCGGGTTGGACGTTCTTCAGATCGTGAATCAGCTGTGCGAGATCTTCGATCGAATAGATATCATGGTGCGGCGGGGGCGAGATCAGGCCCACGCCCGGGGTCGAATGGCGGACCGCGCCAATGCGCTTGTCGACCTTGTGGCCGGGCAGCTGGCCGCCCTCGCCGGGCTTGGCACCCTGCGCCATCTTGATCTGGATATCGTCCGAATTGACCAGATATTCGGTGGTCACACCAAATCGGCCGCTGGCGACTTGCTTGATCCGGCTGCGCATCGAATCGCCATTGTCGAGCGGAGTGAAGCGCGCGACTTCCTCGCCGCCCTCACCGGTGTTCGAACGGCCGCCGAGCCGGTTCATTGCAATGGCCAGAGTGCTATGTGCCTCATGGCTGATCGAACCGAAGCTCATTGCGCCGGTGCTGAAGCGTTTGACGATTTCGACCGCCGGTTCGACCTCGTCCAGGTCAAGCGGCTGATCGGCCGTTTGCAATTCCATCAACCCGCGGATGGTCAGAAGGCGCTCTGACTGCTCGTTGATCGATTTGGCGAATTCGTCGTAATTCTTCGCGTCATTTCCACGCACAGCGTGCTGGAGATTGGCGACATTGCCCGGCGTCCAAGCATGGTCTTCGCCGCGCAGGCGGAACTGGTAGATACCGCCGACGTCGAGCATGCCCTTGTAAAGCGGGTTGTCGCCATAGGCGAGCGCGTGGCGGCGCACAGATTCCTCGGCGACTTCGGCCAGGCCGATGCCCTCGATGGTGGTCGCGGTGCCTTTGAAGTAGTTCTCGATAAATTCGGTCGACAGGCCCACAGCATCGAAAATCTGCGCACCGCAATAGGACTGATAAGTCGAAATGCCCATTTTGGACATGACCTTGAGAATGCCTTTGCCGACCGCCTTGATATAATTCGCTTGCACTTCGTCTGCGGCAAGATCGCTGTGCTTTTCGGCACGGATCTGTTCGAGCGTTTCGAACGCAATATAGGGGTTGATCGCTTCCGCGCCATATCCGGCAAGCACGCAATAATGGTGCACCTCGCGCGCTTCGCCGGTCTCCACCACAAGCCCGGTCTGCATCCGCAAGCCCTGGCGTACGAGGTGGTGATGGACAGCAGCCGTCGCCAGCAAAGCGGGCATCGGAACGCGGTCCGGACCCTGCTTGCGGTCGGACAGGATCAAAATGTTGTGGTCCTGCAGGACCGCTTCGGTTGCCGCCCAGCACATTTCCTTGAGCGCTAGCGCGAGGCCGTCTGCGCCGGTTGTAGCGTCCCAGGTGATATCGATCGTCTCGGTCCGGAAGGCACCATCAAGCGCGACCTCGACCGAGCGGATTTTCGCCAGATCGTCATTGGTCAGGATCGGCTGGCTAACCTCTAGGCGCTTATGTGTACCTGCATCGCGGCCCAGCAGATTGGGACGCGGGCCGACCATCGACAGCAGGCTCATCACCAGCTCTTCGCGGATCGGATCGATCGGCGGGTTGGTGACCTGCGCGAAATTCTGTTTGAAATAGTCGTAAAGCAGGCGGCTCTTGTCCGACAGAACCGCAATCGGCGTATCGGTCCCCATCGACCCAATCGGATCTTCGCCGCGGGTCGCCATCGGTTCGAGGAATTTGGAGATATCTTCCTGCGTGTATCCGAAGGCCTGCTGCGCCTGCAGCAGTGTCGGCGTGTCCTGATTCTCGTCTTGCGGCAATTCGGCGAATTCGGGGTCGACCACCTCGAGATCGTCGAGCTTATACTGCGCCTGATCGAGCCATTTGTCGTAAGGGTGTGCCGCGGCGAGATCGGCCTTTAGCTCATCATCTTCGATGATCCGGCCTTCTTCGAGGTCGATCAGCAGCATCCGCCCCGGCTGCAGACGCCATTTGCGGGTGATGTCCTCTTCCTTGAACGGAAGCACGCCGCTTTCCGAAGCAAGGCAAACAATATCGTCTTTCGTGACGCAGAAACGCGCCGGGCGCAGACCATTGCGGTCGAGCGTTGCGCCAATCTGCCGGCCATCGGTGAAAGCGACCGCAGCGGGGCCATCCCACGGCTCCATCAAGGCTGCGTGATATTCGTAGAATGCGCGGCGTTCGGGTTCCATCAGCGGGTTCTTGGCCCAAGCTTCCGGCATCAGCATCATCATCGCATGAGCCAGGCTGTATCCGCCGGTCACGAGCAACTCGAGCGCATTGTCGAGGCAGGCCGTGTCCGATTGGCCATAAGGGATTAGCGGCCACATTTTGTCGAGATCGGAGCCGAGCAGATCGCTCTCCATCGTCCGCCGGCGTGCATTCATCCAGTTCACATTGCCGCGAACCGTATTGATCTCGCCATTATGCGCCATGAAACGGTAAGGGTGAGCGAGCCGCCAGCTGGGGAACGTGTTGGTCGAAAAGCGCTGGTGAACCAGCCCGAGTGCCGAAACACATTCTTCGGAGCGCAGGTCATCGTAGAACGAACCAACTTGGTTCGCCAATAGCAAGCCTTTGTACACAATGGTTCGGCTGGAAAAACTCGGAATATAGCTGTCGGTCAGCGAGGGCAGATTGTGCTTCTCGGCCAATTTTGCCAGCGGGTTGAGCGTTTGCTTGCGGATGACGACCAGCTTGCGTTCAAATGCCTGCCTGTCGTCGCAATCTTCGCCGCGCGCGACAATACATTGCTGGATGACCGGCATCGATTCGAGCACGGCCTTGCCCAGGCCATCGAGCGTCGTCGGCACATCGCGCCAGCCGACCAATCGCTGGCCTTCCTTGGCAACGAATTTCTCCATTTGTTCAGTGACGAAGGCACGTGCCTCGTCGTCTTGCGGCATGAAGCACATGGCCACGGCGTAATCGCCTTCGTCGGGCAAATCCTTGCCGTTTTCACTGGCCCAGTTGCGGAATATCGGATCGGGGATCTGCAGCAGAATACCTGCGCCATCGCCGAGCAATGGGTCCGCACCGACGGCACCGCGGTGATCGATATTCTCGAGAATCTGTAGTGCTTGGGAAACAATCGAATGCGACTTTTCGCCTTTGATATGCGCGACCATGCCGACGCCGCAGGCATCGTGCTCATTGCGCGGGTCATACAGCCCCTCTGGCGCAGGGTATCCCATTCCAACTCCCAATCATGTCAGGTGCCGTTTGCAGACGCTGGTCCGCATTTCGGCAATGATTCGCGCAATTCCGCCCGTCAAGGCATGGAAAATGTCGCGGCTGACCCTCTTGCCGACATGAAAAGATTTTTGCAACTGCGAAGCGGCAAGTTATCGTATGCATGGCAAAAGCGCTGCCTTTCACGCCAGCTAGGCACAAAAAGGCCCGCCGAAATCAATCAACGGGCCGAGTTATTCTAAAGTTGGAGCGGTTAGGCTGCGCCGCTCATCCGTTGCAGCTTCTCAAGCGCTTCGCGCAAAGCGCGTTCGGTTTCGTTCGCTTCGGCCGGTTCTGCGGCACGGCTAGGGCGCGTTACACCATCCGAAGGCGCATCGAATGCGCGTAGCTTGGGCCGATTTGCGCCACTGGGCTTTTCCATAATCGGTTCGCGCGGCGTACCGTCAGCGGCGGGTGCCGCGCGGCGATCATCCTGTCCCGGGAAAACAACAACCGGCTCGGGCACGGCATTCTGGTCGCTTTCATCTTCTTCAATACGCACAAATTCGCGTGTGCTGCCCTTGAGGTCGAGCAGAGAGCTGTAGCCAGCTTCCTCAACCGTTTCCTCTTGCTCCTCCGGCTCGTAGGCTGTTGGCTGTGCCGGCTGAGCGGTATTGTGAATGCTGGCGAGGTTGAGCGACAATGCTTCGACCTCTTCATCATCATCATAGATGTCATCATCATCTTCAACCGCCAGCGGCTGGAACGCCGCAGGGATCGCTGGCCGGATTTGCTCGACCGGAGCTTGTTCCACCGGCGCTTGTTCCACCGGCGCTTCCACTTCAGCGGCGACTTCCGGCGCATCGAAAGAGCTCGCGCGCCTGAACACCATTGGTTCGGCCGCTTGCTCGGTCGGTTCAGGTTCGCTCACGCCTTCTTCGACTGCCGTCGGGACGCCAGGCTTGGACTGAAGCGCCATTGCGAAGCGCTCGACCAATTCGACCATACCGAGCTCATTGAGAGGTTTGGCCGACACCGGTTCGCCAGCGTCCGCGGCAAGCTCTTGTGCGGCATGTTCTACCGGCGCTTCTTCAGCCGCTGGCGGGGCAAACGGAGCGGCAAAAACTGGCGAATGTTGCGCTTCAACCGCTTCGGGAACCGCATCAAACGGGCGAGCCTGGTCAAAGACGGAAGCGGCTCCAATCGGAGGCGAAAACTTTACATTTGCCACAGGCATTTGATGAAGCGGATTGTAGGGTGTCTGCATTTCGGGATCGGAATGATCGGTCACTGAAGTATACTCCTGAGGATTGTCCTCGGCGGCAGGTACGGGCTGGGCGGCGGCGACTTCATCGAAGGATTCTTCGGAGGGCGCCTCTGAAGGTTCTGCCGGGATGGCGAAGTGTTGCGGTTCTACATCTGTGTAGGCATCTGCTTCCAGCTGATCCGGTTCAGCCAAAACTGCCAGTTCGAGCGGCTCAGATTCTTCGCTGACGGGTGGCCTGAAATCACTCACAGGCTCATCATGCACCTGAGCCCCGGCATCAGCCTCTTCCGCTTCGTCAAGCTCGTCCGGTTCGTCATGGGCAAATGGGGAGTAAGCGCTGTTATCGAAGGTGTCGGGGCCTCCGGGCAACGGAACAGCCTCAAGATATTTGCTTTGGCCGCTGTCGTCAGTCACCGCCAGTTTACGCCGCCTGCCATTATAGCCAACGGCCGGCTCGGGCTCGGACCCAGAATCTGTGTCGATCGGATCATCAAGACTGTCAGAACCCAATTCCTCATGCGCCGAGATGGGCTTTTTTACGACATTGTGCCGGTCGGCATCGGCTCCGCCAAAACGTTTGCTACCACCTGTTGTATGCTGCGTGGAGGCAACCTTGCGGGCAATTAGCAAACCAGCGATCGCTCCAACGACAGCTCCACCCAGTGCGATCATCAACCTTGCGGTCATGCCGAGCGGTGCCTGAGCAGCCGAGACGAGTGTCGAGAAACCGGTAAGTGCGAAAAGACGTTCGAAAATTGCGATGGGCAAAATCAGGCTGCCAATGCCGAGCAATGCGGCAAACCAGATCGCGACCACGATCGGGAAAATCGGGTGCGCGCTGATCGGGGCTCGCCCGGCCTTCGCCTTCTGGCCCGATGCTGATCTTGAGCGGTCTTGCACTAAATATTCCCCGTTCGTGTCGAACCCCCATCACCGCTATGCGGCGTTAGAGATTGCTCCATTCGGCCTACGGGCTAGCAAATGATGGTAAACAGACTGATAACGATGAACGTTCTTGGCCCAGTCGTGATTATCGGCCACGTGCTGTTGGGCGTTAGCCTTGATGGCGTCCCAGCTGTCCGATGTGTCGAGCAACTGGCCGATTGCCTCGGCTGCACCCGCTGGATCGTCTGCGGGGAATAGCGCCCCCGTTTGGCCATCGACAATCAATTCGCGGTGGCCGCCGACATCCGAAGCGGCAACGATCCGTTGCTGCGCCATCGCCTCGAGCGGTTTGAGCGGCGTGACCAGATCGGTCAGGCGGCTCGCCTTGCGCGGATAGGCCAGCACGTCGATCAGCGAATAATAGCGTTCGACCTCAGAGTGCGGCACACGTCCGGTGAAGCGGATCGAAGCGGAGGCGGGCGAAGCGGCGGCCTGCGCGCGCAGCACATCGTCGCGCGGCCCGCCGCCAACCAACAGCAATTGTGTGCCGGGGTGGGTGGCTCGCAGTTCGGGCATGGCCGCGATCAGATCGTCTAGGCCTTCGTAGTCATAGAAACTGCCGATGAAGCCGATTACCGGCCCAGCGCCCAGCTCAAGCGCCTGCGCAAGCGCATCATCGCGCCGGGGCGGGTCGCCGAACAGCGATAAATCGACGCCATTGGGTGAAATGCCGATCTTCCCGCCATCACAGCCGCGAGCAATCAAATCACCGCGCAATCCTTCGCAGATGGTGAACACCGCATCTGCGCTCGCAACCACGCGGTTTTCGAGCGCACGCGTCATACGGTATTTGAGCGAGCCTTCGCTGCCCGTACCGTTCCCAACCGCTGCATCTTCCCAGAAGGCGCGAATTTCATAGACGAGCGGTATGCCCAATTTGCGCGAGACTTTGAGAGCCGCCTGACCGCACAAGGCGGGTGAATGAGCATGCAGCACATCGGGGCGCCATTCTTGGGCAAGCTTCTCGATCGCCTCGGCGAATGCGGAAATTTCGCGCCATTCGCGCATTCCCACCGGGCCGCCGCTCATGCCCGCTGTGCGGTAAAACACCAACCCGTCGATCTCTTCAGTGGCTGGACCATCGGCGCTGTGCCGCTGCCCAGTTATACCGCGCACTTCCATGCCTGCTGCTTGCTGGCTTTTCAGTATAGCACGCGTGCGAAACGTGTACCCGCTATGCAGCGGCAGCGAATGGTCAAGGATGTGCAGGACACGGGTCATGCTGCCCCAATGCCAAAACAACCTTAACGCCGCGTCAACTCCCACCGGTTATAGGCACAGGGCAATTTCCGCTGGAGCGCCGCACAAACGTGATCGACTATTTCGCCCTTGCTATCTCTCATGGCTTGATCCTGATCGCTTTGATCCGGATTGTAGGCCGCGAAGAGCTCGATCTAGATCCGGAGATCGAGGCGCGCCGCGCGAAGGCCAAGCGGAGGCGCGACGATGCTTGATATCGGCCTCGCCGGCTTCCTGATAATCGTGCTGACCATAGGTTTTCGCCGCCCCTATGTTTGGGTGCTAGCCTATCTCTATGTCGACATTCTAGCGCCCGGCAAGATGGGATATGTCTTCATGCCCGCGATGCAGGCTTCGCTGGTGACATTCTGCGCGGCTTTTGCTGGGTGGGTGTTGTCCGATCCCAAACATGGCAGCCGTTTCACCTTCCGGCAGATGCTGATGACGGTGTTGCTGCTCTATTGCTGGTGGACCACGACGCATGCCGACTTCCCTGAATTTGCCGCTGCCAAGTGGGGCTGGGTGTGGAAGGCTCTGTTCTTCGCCATATTTCTACCGCTGACATTGACCACCCGGCTGCGTATCGAAAGCGCGTTGGTGGTTATGTTGCTGTCGGTCGGAGCGATCATCATCAGCGCCGGCATCAAGATCGTGCTCGGCGGCGGCGGCTATGAGCGCAAGCTGTTCTTTGTGAATGACAATAGCGGGCTGTATGAAAGCTCGACTCTGGCGACAGTCGCGATTTGCAGCATTCCGATCATTATCTGGCTGACCAAACATGGCACCATTTTCAAGCCCGACTGGCGCGTGAAACTGTTCACCGCCGCCTATATCTTCGCTTGTTTGCTCATCCCTATCGGGACCGAGGCGCGTACCGGACTGATCTGTATTGCAGTGCTGATCGCACTGTCGATGCGCGATGTTAAACGGCGGCTGACATTCATTGTGGCGGGCGCAACGCTGGTGCTGGTGTCGCTGCCCTTTATCCCGGCGACTTATTACGAGCGGATGGCGACGATAGGTAGCCCTGAAGGAGACCAATCGGCCTCAACCCGTCTTGCGGTGTGGGAATGGACGATCGATTACGCTAGCGCCAACCCGACCGGCGGCGGATTTGATGCCTATCGCGGCAATGAATTCACCTATGATATGCCGATCAAGGAAGAGACCGGCAACACCACTGCGGTTGAGTATAAGGAAGTCGTCGATTCTGCCCGTGCCTATCACTCGGCGGTGTTCGAGATGCTCGGCGAGCAAGGTTGGCCGGGCCTGACGATCTGGCTGTGGCTGCATGCGCTTGGGCTGTGGCATATGGAGAAAATCCGCCGCCGCTGGCGCAAGAAAACCGGCGACAATGAGCAATGGCAGGCACCGCTAGCCACCGCGCTCCAATATGCGCAGGTCATCTATCTGATCGGCTCGCTGTTCCAGGGCATTGCTTATCAGCCCTACATCCTGATGCTGCTGGGTCTGCAATGCGCGTTCTGGTCCTATTGCAAACAGATTGATTCGCCGGTGAAGGCGCCTGCGCCCGTGCCGGATGCTGCAAAGGACCTCAAATCCAAGCCCAGCACTGGTGGGGATGCCGTAGCGGCAGGTTGACGTTTACGGAAACCTCGTTGCGCTGACGGCGCTAATGCTTCATGTAGCTGCTCAATTGCAATTCGAGCGTTACAAGGAGAGGCATATGTCCCCGCAAGATATAGCAGCAAAAACCGGCGAAGTGATCGGCACCAGCGAATGGGCCGAGATGAGCCAGGAACGGATCAACCAGTTCGCTGAAGCTACGGGCGATCACCAATTCATCCACCTTGACGAGGAAAAGGCCAAGATGACGCCCTTTGGCGGAACCATCGCGCACGGCTTTCTCACTCTGTCGATGATCCCCTATCTGGGCGCCAATTCGGATATGCCGCGGATGGAAGGCGTCAAGATGGGCGTGAATTATGGCGGCAACAAAACCCGCTTCATTTCGCCCGTCCGCAGCGGCAAGCGCATCCGCGGCCATTGGAAGCTGACCGAGATGGTCGAAAAGCGTCCTGGCCAGTGGCAGCAGACTTGCGAGATCACCATCGAGATCGAAGGCGAAGACAAGCCGGCTTTGATCTGCGAATGGATCACCCAGTTCTTTGTCTAATTCCCATCCTCCCCAGGGAATGAGTCGAAACATTATCATTTAAGGAGTTCGCCATGCGCGACGCAGTCATCGTTTCAGCCGCCCGTACCGGTATGGGCAAAGCCTATAAGGGCGCTTTCAATTCCACCCCGGGCCCTACTTTGGGTTCCTACGCTCTGGCACCAGCCATCGAGCGCGCCGGTATCGAAGCCGGTGAAATCGATGATGTTGTTTGGGGCTCCGCGCTCCAGCAAGGCACACAGGGCGGCAATCTTGGCCGCCAGGTTGCTCTGCGCGCGGGCTGCCCGATCGGCGTTTCGGGCATGACAATGGACCGCCAATGCTCTTCGGGCCTGATGTCGATTGCTACTGCGGCGAAGCAGGTCATCACCGACCGCATGCAAATTGTTGCCGCTGGCGGTCAGGAATCGATCAGCCTTGTGCAAACGCCCGAAATGCGTGTTGCAGCCGATCCCGAACTGGTCGCGATGCACAATGCGGTCTACATGCCGATGTTGCAGACCGCGCAGACGGTTGCCGATCGCTACAATGTCAGCCGCGAAGCGCAGGACGAATATGGCCTCCAATCGCAGCAGCGCACCGCTGCCGCTCAGGAAGCTGGCTTGTTCGATGACGAAATCGTTTCGGTGAGCACCACGCATAAGGTGAAAGACAAAGAAACCGGCGAAATCTCTGACGCCGATGTCACTATTGCCAAGGACGAGGGCAATCGCCCTTCGACCACGATCGAAGGTTTGCAAAGCCTCCAGCCGGTCCTTGGCCCGGACACGACAATCACCGCCGGTAATGCTTCGCAGCTGTCTGACGGTTCCGCCGCTGTCATTGTGATGGAAGCCAAGGAAGCTGAAAAGCGCGGGCTCAATCCGCTTGGCCGTTATGTCGGTATGGCGGTTGCCGGTACCGAGCCTGACGAAATGGGCATCGGCCCGGTCTATGCCATTCCAAAGCTGCTCGAGCGCTTCGACC
>Ga0316202_10001684_pt1 | contig 16416 bp, 28 predicted proteins | sample 3monrhotite_MG_FD_204934 | JGI IMG/M metagenome (GOLD analysis project Ga0316202, IMG submission 204934) | Microbial mat bacterial communities from mineral coupon in-situ incubated in ocean water Damariscotta River, Maine, United States -... | ecosystem: Environmental > Aquatic > Marine >... | reverse complement strand
TAAGATCAAAGTCAGTCGGCTAGCGTTGGCCTTTCTAACCGTGCAGATATACTGTCAACTTTTTTTCGTATTGTGAACCCGTTGAGATTCCAGCGAGCACAACACATTGTTATTCCACGGCCTTTGATCCGCCTTTGGGCCAGTAATTTGGTGGTCTCTAAGCCCGACTTGCCGCAATGCGACGGCGACTCTATCCAACGCCGCGCGCCACACCACCCACTCCGACCGCGCGTTAACAATTTCCGACCACCGCGGCTTAAATTCCACACAGCATCCGTTCGCGTTTCGAGAAGAATCATACATAGACTTGGGCCGACCGCCGCCGTTCAGCACCGCCACAGCCCGTGGCCAAGCGTCTGCCATCGCGTCCGGCTGTCCGCCCGTCTTGGCGTGGTGCATCACCAAGGTCCGCGACCATATTTCCAAGCGCATCACAACGTCGTGCGCCGCTTCCGCATCCACATGCAAATCGCAATTGACCAGCCCACCGGCCGACCGATCCACCGCACAGCCCAACGCCGCGATTTCGGCGATTGAACCGAACGTCGAGCCGTACCCCCTTGGTCCACCCGCCAGAACACCGCCACCGGAAACAACATCGGCGCACTGGTCACGGTAAACCCACCTTAGAAAATCTTCGATGTCGATCGTGGTTTTAAGAACTTTAGACACCCTTGAATTCTCCTTATCTGGACAGTTTGGATAGTTTGGATAGTTTTCTAGGCCGCAAGCCACCGTGCGGGCGCCCAGGAATCCGGCTAACAAAACCGTCCAAACCGTCCAAACCGTCCGAAGGCATTGAAAGCAAATTATTTATTTTTGGATAGATTGGATGATTAGGGCTAAAATCAGCCCAATTCATGATATTTTTCTATCCTTGAGTCTAATCAGTCGCCGCATAATCTCCCCCCACTTGACCATCGTCGGGCGCTTGCGACAGCGCCTGGACGGCTTCTTCGCTCAGTCTCATATCGCAGTAAATGGAAATGCCGATTTTTTCCTTGCGCAGGCCACGGTCCGTCAGCCGCCGCCCAAACTTCGTCTGCGACAAAGGGTCCACAGCCGCATCATGGCACCAGATTTTGTAGGCATTGTATAGCCGCGTCGCGCCGACGTTTTCGCCCTTTTGCATCACCACCCACTGGCTGATGAACACCCCGATGGGGTCAGAATCAGAACGATAGGCATCGGTCGCCAAGCGTACCTTTTCCGGTACCAGCAAGCCGCGCTCGAACCACACTCGAAAACCGTCGAGTGCCCAATTCAATATTGCGGCCCGCAAATGTTCGCGCGGTTTGTTGTCACTGTCCAAAACAAGACCGACAACCTCGCGCCCGACCTTTTGTTCAAACGGAACGACTTTCAGCCGCTCCCAAATGGCGTCATCCACACCCTGCACCGCAGGCCGCAAATTTGCCCCCATGACAAGTTTGAACGTCGGCACAAATTCAAAGAACGGCATGTTGAGATGCCGGGTCGGCATCGGCTCCCCACCCGTCAAGGTCTTGATTTTCGTTTCAGAAAATTGCGAACCACTTTCCGGTTCACTGGTGCGCACCAAGCGCATTCCCGGTAATCGCGCGATATCCGGCGACGGACCAGACCCTCCCGGCCTGTCGTTGCGCAACAACGACGCCACCGGCAACGCACATTCGTAATCGCCCAACACCCCACCAACGGCATTGAACAGAGCAGATTTTCCGTTATTGCCGCTTTCGCCAAGACCGATGAACATCGCCTTTTCGCTTGTCACACCGGTTAGCGCATAGCCGAAATATCGTTGTGCAAAGTCCTGAACATCGCGATCCGGCAAGATGGTGTCTAAAAACAATTGCCAATCATCGGACCGGGCGCGCGGGTTGTAATCCACCGTGCAAACGTGGGTCAGGAAATCTTCACGTTCGTGGTCGCGCAACATCACGGTTATGCCATCACACGGGCCTTTTCCGGGCGGCCCACCGTTGCCCAAAACCAACGTGCCATTGCCGACATTCAACAGCCACGGCTGCGCGTCAAACACATCCATTTTTTGCGTCAGATGAGGCCGCGCCTCGTGCTGTAATGCCGAAATGCGCGACCGTGATCCACTTTCACGCGCCCAATTCGCCAACGGGGCGCTATTGGCTGCCTTGGATTCTCCGCGGATCAACTTGACCGTTTGTTGTGCGAGCAGTTGGGTGCGCCGCGGACCTTCATCCAATGACCAGCGCTGCCCGTCCCAGGCCAGCCAACCCCATTCCGTGACATAGGCCAAATCAGCGCCAAATCTGTGGAGCAAACGCTCCGCATTTCCCAGGTCGTTCTGCGCCCGAAATCCCAAAAACACATTTAGGTCGCCATCTACATCATCCAGCGCCATATCCGCCGCAACGTCATTGGCAGGCGCACCGCCCCCACCCCGTCCCGGCTTAACCGGATTTCCCTCGGGCCGGTTCATGCGTCGTCGCTCCACACCGCGACGGCCCCGGCGGCGTAATTGATTGCGCCGAGTATTTCCGCCCTAAACCCTGTCACATCGCCGCGCACGAACATCGCGCACCCCTCGCGGGCCTTCTTTTGAACCTGGAACAACGGCCCGCCCGGACCGAACGCGCGGGCACCCTCAATCATGTTTTGTTGCTCGAAGGCCACCACCCGCCCGCCGCCGTCGACGCCGTGACGCTGGTCTCCCTTGCCCTTCGCGGCATGGTTCAACGCCGCCGCGAACACCCGCCCCAACGCTTCATATCCGCGCGGGACCTCGATCATCATGGTCTTTTGGCTCATGCCGCCGCCCTCTTCGTCTCGTCTTTAAATCCTGTGGCCACACCCGCGTGCGCCAAAATTTCCGGGTGTTTTTTCCGCTCCCCGGCGCGCAAATCCTTGTACAATCTCAGCCCCCATTTTGGGTCCGCAACCCGAATGTGTTTGACGCCGGAAAACAACCCGTCAAGCGGCCATCCCGCACCGTCCAGCAACACCTTGCCCGTGCACCCGGCCCGCAACCAATCCAACGGTGTCGGGTGTAAATCAATCGTCCCGGTTTCGTCGCCAACTGCGGGGCCAAAACCTTGGCCCAACCACGTCGGCGGGCTGAACCCACCGCCGCGGCGCATCCACCACCGGGATGGGTCGCGCACATCGATCGCCACCAAATCGTACAATTCAGCCGCGCCAAATTCGCGATGCGCCCACGGTTCCAATTCGGCCACGTACAACCGCGACCACACACCCAAAATCAAACAGCCGCGCTGCCGTTCCGACCCGACCGAACCCGGCAAATACGTGCCCGCCGCCGGCCACCCCGGATCAAATCCGGTTGCACCATCCGCACTGCGGACATCGGGCAACACCGTGCCCGCACCCACCATCCGCGCCCGTTTCCACACGTCGGGCCCAACACCCACCCGTTCCAACCAAGTCCACCGCGGTGCTGTCATACGCCCCGCCGCGTCCATAAATTCTGCGCGAATGTCGCAACACCGTTCCGGTTTCCGACGCGCCATTCCAAGGCCTGACGCTGGGCCGTCGCCCAACCATTCAAGTGGGTGATGGTGGTTCGAAGGCCGCGCCGACATCATGATGCCACCCCGAACATTTCGCGTTGGTCCAACGCCCGTTCGCACCGCGCACACGCGACATCGAACCATTCCCGCTCGAACTCAATGCCGACGAACCGCCGACCCGATTGCACCGCCGCCACCCCGGTGGTGCCGGACCCCATAAACGGGTCATAGACAATTTCGCCGGCCCGCGTCGCCGCCTCGATCCACCGCCGCATCAAACCTACCGGCTTTTCGGTCGGGTGGGCGCTTTCGGCCCGCAACGGCGCACGCATCAATTGCTTGATGGAACAATCTTGCAAAGCCCGCGCGCGGCCCAACCAAACGAACACCGCATATTCCAGGTTTTTCATGCCCCACCGGTTCGGCGTCGCGGTGACTTTGTCCCAGGCAAACAGGTTGTGGTGCTGAAATCCGCAGTGCATCAAGGCCGCGTAGGCCCGAAATATTTCCTTATCGTTGGCCATCACGATGGCATCGGCATCATCTTGCAATCCCGCCTTGATCACCCGTGCGATTTCATCCCAAGTGATGGCGCAGGTGACAAATTGCCCGCCGTTGTTATATCGGCCCTTGGCAAACTTGCCAGACATGCCAGACATGCCAGACGCATTTCCGTTTTTTCCACCGGACGTCAACAAATATGGCGGGTCCAACAAGCCCAACTGCGCGTTGATGTCCACGCACTCGACAACCTCACGCGCATCCCCCAGATACAGCGTCGCCGCGCCGATGGCTTGGACCTCGAAACTCACGCGGCGTCCCCTTTCTTAAACAACCCCAAACCGCCGCCGGTCAGCGACCGTTCATCGCGTTCCGCCGTGCTGCTGGTGGGGTCGATCACCACATCGAACGGCACGTGGTTGAAATTGCGCACGCGCAGATTGTTGGCAAACCCCACCACTTGCGCCGGGGTCAAGTTTTCCGCCATTTTGGTGATGAACGGTTTCAGACGGTTGATGGTGAACAAGCCACCATCCTTGGCATCGACCCCGTACCCGACTTGTCGCAGCCAGCTTTTAACATCGACAAATGCCGCCACGCGGGGTGGGCGCGGGCGTTCCGCATCCATCGCCGCGCGGGCATGGGCATCGGTGAACGAAATTTTTCCGCCGGGGTTTGGCCGCTGCGCCACATTCGGCGGAAGGCTCAAACCCAACACCTTGCACACCGCCGCCAACCTGACCTTGCGGGATTGGCACAGCGAATACACGTGGCGATCGTTAATCCCACGGACCTTGAGTGCCAACACCACCGCGATTGCGGCGTAATCCAACGCCTGCGCCCGCAAGCCCAGAACTTGATCGGCAATCCGGTCGTCGAAGGGGAACCCGCCAACCCCCCGGGTCCGCGGCAACCGCACCAGACCCAATGCTCGCAATTGTTCGGCACTGTACAGGGTCGCACCATCCGGCAATCGCCCCGTTGATGGCCCCGGTTCAGGCTGCTCGGCTAAATCGTCCATGGTTTTCCCCTCACCCTGCCCTACGCCCGTCGCGCCATGGGCTGAAAACTCGGCGCCAACGCGGGCACCGGCGACAATGCCCATTCAAGGCTTTCGACCACCGTGCGCAACGCCGTGATGGCGGCCCGCACCGCCGCGCTCAGATGGCGGCCAGGCTGCACGCCTTTTCCCGTCTCCGCGTTCAGCCGCGCTTGCCACAGATCCGCAATCGGCGCCCCGCCACCCACCTTTTGGCAGGCCGCATCCAACCGCACCAAAGTGTCGAGCACCGCCGCGTCGTTACGACACGGATTGGACAATTGGCGCAGGCGGTTTTCGCTCACCCCGCACGCCTGCGCTGCCGCGCCTGCCCCCACCGCCTTAACGGCGGCGAATATTCGGCCGCAAAATGTGTTGTCATCGCGTTGATAGGTCATCGCGTCACCTCTCCATTTCAAAACGGGTGTTTGCCGCCGATGCTGACGCTTTGCGGTTGGTCAGCACCGCTAACGCCCCGCCATCACATCCCCAGCGCGCGCTTGTAAACGTCGATTAAGTCTTCCAGTTCTTGGCGCTCGGACACGTCCATTTTGCGCATTCGCACAATTTGGCGCAGAACCTTGACGTCGAATCCGGTGCCTTTGGCCTCGCTGTAAACCTCGCGGATGTCGGCCGCCAACGCGGCCTTTTCTTTTTCCAGTCGTTCAATCCGCTCAACCAACGACCGCAGCCGCGCCCCGGCAATGCCGCCCACGTCTGCGGTTTTTCCACCGTCGGTGAAATCGGGGGGCGTCTCATCGGACGGGCTGGAACGACGCCCATCAAGCATGACCCTGCCCCCTCACATTTGTGTGTTTTGATTGAAGTGGCCCACGACCTGACTTTTGTGCAAAATTAAGGGGCGCCACAGGAAAGGACTGGACATGCCCCCCAACGACCCGCACACCGCTGAAAATGTCATTACCCTGCTCTCCGACGCACGCAACGCCAGAACAAAACACCGCCCCGCATTGCCCGGCATCGCGGGGAAGGACACCACCCAGGTGACGGACGTCTTGCGCGCCACCATCGCCCAAATGACCGAACTGTCCCGCGCTCACCCCGACTTTGCCGCGGACCTCGGCTTGATTTGTGAACTGGCCCAGGCTGTGTTGCAAGACATCGGGGACCATCAAAAATGACACGTACCGTTCGGCGCGGCGATCGATCCAGTCTTTCAGTGGGGAAAAGATCAACATCACGCCGCCTCCGGCAACATCATGAAATCGGTGGCGCTGTACGGAACACGCCTCAACTCGGCAATCGCCATCAATTCCGGCTGCGCCCAACCCGGTATGGTTCCACGGCCGGGGGCATGCCACATCCGGATAGCCTTCTCACTAACGACGTGTCGGCGCAACTCAAGAGCGTCCCGCACGGCGTCGACGCCACCTAATTTATTGATGATTGGAAATTTGCTTTTTCTCATGGTGGAACAAGTATTGGCACGTTTCATTCCACATAGCAAGAACATTTAATTCCTCGAACCCGCAAACGAGATGTAACACAATGTTCCACATGAAACCCAAGATTGGCACAAAACTGAAAGAAGCCCTTGACGCCAAAGGCCTCAGCGTCGCGGCATTCAGCCGGTTGCTGGACATGCAGACGCGCCGGGTCAACAATTACGTCAACGACATCCGCGAAGCAGATTACCCAACCCTTTTAAAAATGTGCGATGTGCTGGACGTCACCCCAAACTGGCTGTTTGAAATAGAAGACGGCCCCGGGGCATGCGCTCCCACCTACAAGCCCGACGTTTTGGCCGCAGTTACACACCACATCCTCACGTGCGCCCTCGATGAATACATTTCAGATCCGTCGACCCTACCGGACGGAATCGTCGACGATCTCACCGGCGCGATTTTGACCGTCTACGAAGAACACGCCGGCGCGAACCTGGACGTCGCCGTAGCGACAGACCGCGAACGGATCATAGCCGCCAGCCACAACGTCTTTCGCTTTGCGATCAATCAAAGCAAACAAAAACGCCCTGCCTAACCGGCCCGGATCGGCACACCACATCATCTATCACAATGTTAAGTCACGACTTTTGCGCGCATCATTAACGCGCCGCATCCAGTCTCGCCCACGCGCCCGCAGCAAATTGAGACGCATTGTGCAAAACCGCCCGGCTGGAAAGTTGCCGTTGCATGGGCTCGCACTGCACGCGAAACAACTCACGTTGTTGTGAAAATCCGACTGTATTGCACGGCGTTCTGCCGTAGTTTTAGGCACTTCTTGCATGTGTTCCCCCGTTGGACATTGGCACCCATTTTGCGTACTTCTAACCCGACACGTCGTGTCACGTGTGGTGCGGTGGCGGCGTATGGCCATACACCATCACCGGCGGGGTGCCTGCCCCGTGGCCGGGAAGTTGACGCTTCCCGGTCCCCGCACAGCCAGACGCAGTGGGGGAACCGCCCCACTCTACACAACCCATAAGTATCGTCAACTAGTCTATCACGCTCATACAGGGCAGCACGGGTGAAACTGCATTTGCATTTTATGGAATATTTTGTTCTTGACTGCATATGCAAAGAGGAACAATATGTGCTCATCAACGCAATCAGATGAGGGTCAAACATGTTTCCCCACAACCCAGCATTCAACGCGCCACCGCGCCTATCCGTTGTGCGCAGCGGGTATTCCGCCCAGGTTTTGCGCTTTCCGGTTCCGATACCCCGCCCGCAAGGTTTTGAATTGATCGCCGATTTCGGCCACCCCAATTGGCCGTTTTGGCATTGGGTCATGGCGTTGTTGATTATTACCCAGGCGATGATCGCGATGCAGGCCCCGGACACGACTTTGTTCCGGCCGATGCGCGCCCGCCCCATCACATCACGACCCGCCCCAACGCGCACCACCGGACCCCGCACGGGCCGCACCACCAGAACAGACTGAATTCACGAGTGGGGTCGCGACACGAACCCGGCGCGCGGCGGCGTCAGGTGCACACCTCCCTCACGTACACGTGCAAGATAGGTGACCTCGATGGGCACCCCCGCCCGACAAGAAACAGGGCGAATAAAACCTGCAAGGCCACCATCCGCCGCATCATTTTTTGGAGAAGGAAACAAGAAATGCCCAACCATGACGCCATCGATAAAACCTGGGCCGCCTATGCAGCGGCATGGCAAAAATTTGAGGAAAACCCCCTCGACAGTGACCACGCGCGCACGACGTTAAAGCGGTGGCTGGCGTGGCTCGACGCGTTTCTCACCACCGATCAGCCCCGCCGGGTTCAGACGCTGGTCAAAAACAGCATGAAACGCGCAAACGCATTGGGCCTAACGCAACGCGACCTAACCAGCGCATGGAACGAAGTTTTCGCGGATCGCAAGGATATGGGGGTCGCGGCATGAACGCCCCATCGATCACCTGCACCCCCACCACCGTGACAACACGGTCATCAGCGTGGCTCGACCTGATCAAACCGGACCCGGCACAGATCCACATATCGGACATCGCCAATCACCACGCCATGACCAGACGGTTCAACACTCACCTAGACGCCACCGTCGCCGAACACGTGGCAAAGGGCCGGATTGTGTTGCGGGACAAGTATCCGGCGCTATGCGCCTGTTTTCCATATTTGGAACTGGCCTGGACGCTGCACGAAGGCCACGAACCCTATACCGGCGATATTGTCAGCCCCATGGCCGCCGCAATTGTTCATGTTGCGGGCGTGGACGCCGTATCCATCATTAAATCCGAAATCCAACACGCCGTTCATGAACGCTTTGCCCTACCGTGGCCGCTGCCGGCAGACGTCAGAAATGCCATTGATGACGTCGACCGCATCATGCGCGCCACCGAAGTCCGCGACCTGCGCAACGGCGAAATATGGGCAGACCTGCCCGCGCCATGGCCCGACCGTTTGATCGATCCGATGGATGAACATGCCGCGGTAACCGCTTTTTTAGACGCATTTATCGCCGCATCCAGCCACACCCCAAACGCAAACGATTTGTATGGTCTTTCCAAGTGGTCACCCAACAAGTCCGCAACCGCGAAGGGGGCCGCATAATGTCCCAGAACAACATTATGGATTGCGCGATCCAAGCAACAGCAAAGATCACAGGCATACCTGCCCGCGAATTTGTTCAAAGTGAACTGAGGTGGCCAGAGCGCGTGCGCGCCCGCCAAATCGCTTACTACGTCATTCGCAAAACGACACCGGGCATCTCCCTTCCCACGATAGGAAAAAAGTTTCATTGGCGCGACCACACAACCGTTCTCAATGGACTTCGCCGCGCCACAGCACGGATGAAGCACGACACTGATTTCAGAAACGACACAAAACAAGTCGGGTCTTTAATGCGCGAATTGCTACAGGGCAACCGACAGTGACCCAAATTCGCGCAACCACACCGATCCCCCGTTACCTGCTCCATGTGGTCGGCGCGACACGAGCAACCCCGGACGCATGGGGCCTCACGATAGGAGGCTACGATGCTTATGGGATATGCACGGGTCAGCACGGACGACCAACGACTCGACCTACAACGAGACGCCTTGGCGCAAGCTGGCGTTGCGAACGACAACGTGTACCAGGAACAAGTCAGCGGCGTTGCGACCAAGCGCCCGGAACTGGAACACCTAAAACGCGCCCTGCGTTCAGGCGACACGCTGGTGGTGTGGAAGCTGGACCGCTTGGGCCGGTCGGTCAAAGAACTCATAACCCTAACCGACTGGCTGCGCGACCACGATATCGAACTGATCAGCCTGAAAGACAACATCGACACCACCACAGCAGTGGGTCGCATGGTCTTTCACATGCTGGCAGCCTTCGCGCAGTTCGAGCGCGATATAATTTCGGAGCGCACGATCGCCGGGCTGAAAGCAGCCCGCGCACGTGGGCATTGCGGCGGACGAAAGCCAAAAATCACCAAGATGATGCTCAAAGCGATCGAGGCGATGCTTTTGGACGAGACCGTAAGGATGCAACAGGTCGCGGATCAGTTTCACGTCAGCCGCGCCGCGATCTACCGCGCACGACAACGGGCGGCACAGAAAAAGGCGGGCACCGTTGCCGTCTAGGCGGTGACCATGGGTGACAAAACAACAATCTCTTGGGTGCAGAACGAAGACGGCACGCCTGGGCACACCTTCAACCCGGTGTGGGGTTGCACAAAAGTAAGTCCCGGCTGCGACCACTGTTACGCCGAAAGCATGGCGAACCGCTTTGGTAAGTGGTGGGGACAAGGCACCCCGCGCCGAGAGTTTGGCGATAAGCACTGGAACGATCCTGTGCGCTGGAACCGTGCGGCTGAAAAATCAGGCATTCGCCACCGCGTCTTTTGCGCATCCATGGCCGACGTGTTCGACAAAGATTGGCCCAAAGGCACCCGCGAACGCCTTTGGGAACTCATCAAGGCCACACCATGGCTTGATTGGATCATCGTCACCAAGCGGATCGGCAACGCCAAGAGAATGCTGCCCGCAGATTGGGGCTCTGGATACCTCAACGTGTGGCTGCTCATTACTGTTGTCACACAGGCCGAGGCCGACAGGGACACCGCGAAGTTAGCCGCAACGCCAGCCCTCATCAGGGGGCTGTCCGTTGAGCCACAAATCGAATCCGTTGCCATCGATTACGAAACCGAATGGGCACTTGATTGGGTTATTTGCGGGTCTGAAAGTGGCCCGCACCGACGCCCGTTCGATTTGGATTGGGCGCGGGCATTACGCGATCAATGCGCTGCCGCGGGCATTCAGTTCTTCCTCAAGCAAACACCCGGCGGGACCACCCGCAAGGGCGTGATCGAAACCCCAGAACTTGATGGTCAGAAATGGACACAAATGCCGGGTTCGGTTTTGTCCCCCACCGACGCCACAAATCAGGAGCAAAAATCATGCAATACGAAAACCTGCCTGACGTAATCATTTCGACAACGCTTTATGGAAATGAAGCGCCACTTCTTTATGCGCACACCCAGGCCACACACCCCCGTGACGACGGCTCTATCAACGGTCTCGTAACCCTCTCTGGAGTGTCCGTTTCGGGCTTGCCGGACGAGCTACGAAAGCTGGCCGCACTACTCAATGATGCAGCCGACAAGGCTGCGCGGCTAGAGCAAACCTCCGTGAAGGGTGACGACGATGAATAAATATTACGAGACAAAGCCCCCTTGTGACGGCTGCGGTTCTCCCGCGCTTTGCGAAGAAAACGGATGCGCTCGTTACTACCATTTGTCCGACCTGCCAAAAGAATGCGATTGGGGCAGATGCAATGAAAAAGCCGTCGATTGGCGGCATGACGAAAAGGCGGGGTATCTCCCGGTGTGTGAAAAGCACCGCGCGCCCACGTCCGTCCAGAAAGAGGATTCCGAGACATGAAAGCGATAAGCATCCGACAGCCTTGGGCGCACCGAATTATCCACGAAGGCAAGGACGTTGAGAACAGGACGTGGCGCACCAACTATCGCGGCCCTGTCTTGATCCACGCAAGCATGAGCAAGGCCGAATTGCACCGTGACGACTATGGCAAATACCTATACGGCGGCATCATCGGCATGGCCGAAATCGTGGACTGCGTTTCTGAAATGGACAGCAAGTGGTTCATGGGGCCTTACGGATTTGTTTTAGAGAACGTCCGGGAACTCCCCGCGATCCCATGCAAGGGCAAGCTGAGTTTCTTCACCCCGAACATCACCTTTTACGTTGTGCAGTTGTGGCACGAAGAGGCTCTCTCTGAGGGGCAGTGCGCCAAAATATTGAGCATTGGCCGCGTGGATTTCCGCAAGCTTTGCGACGAGACGCCAGACCAAAGAGAGGTCGTCAAACAGACGTCAGTGAATGGAGGCACCGATGCCAATAGTTAACGTCTACATCGACGACGCAACTGCCAGCCGTCTTCACAAGGCGTCTCTGGAAACAGGGATAAGCCAAGCCGACATTTGCGAGAGCGCCGTGTCCGAAACCTTGCTGGATAATTTCCGGCACCGCAAAGACGACCCAGGTCGTTCGTCTCGGTCCCTTCCAGGCAACGAGGAAGCAGGCAAATGAGCAAGCCTTCCGAAAAAGAAACCAACGACGCCATCAAGATGTTCGTTAAGGGCCTGACGCAAGAGGCGCTCAACACATACACAGTTGCAGACAGCTCAGAACTGGATTGGTGCCCATGCTGCGGGATCAATCTTCGACTCTATGACGAAGACGGAGAACTCTTCGCCAAATGGATATTAAACGAAGACATCGCCAAGAATTTTGCCTTTGAGGTGCTGAGAATAATCAACCAACGACAGAAATTCATTCCGACACCAGAAGCGAAAGCTGAACTTGTAAGCCGAATGGAAGCAGCCGTTACGGACACGCTGATCCACAGCAACGTTACGACGGAAAAACACATCCGCACCGAGAATGACGTGCCCTGCCCTAGCTGCTTTGATTATGAGCTTCACGGCAATACTGAACCGTGCCCAAAACACGGCACGAACACGTCCCCTATTCAGAACGAGGAAAAGACAGATGGATGATGATCTTGATTGCTGTGTCACTTCCGAAAGCATTGATATGAGTTCGCTAGTTATCGCCGTGCATCGTGGCCTTAACGGCGGGTGGGATTGGCACGTCGAATACGCGGGCGAAGAGCATGTGCGCGGCACCGATCCGAGCGAGGCCCGCGCCTTCATCATGGCTCAACGCGCCCGCGATAATTGGGTGAACTTAGAAATGATGGATATTGCCGCCAGCAACTATCCGGAAAAGCCGGACAGTTCGCCAACCTCCGCTCAAGAAGGTGATAAATGACCTGTCTCGGCATCATCCAGGGAAACGGCTTCAAGGGCGCTGTCGAGACTGGTAAACAGACCCAAAAGATCAGCCTTGGTGGCGGGTGGCGCGTCAACCCACACGATCTCACACAACGTTGTGCCATCCCAGCACCCATACGTCAGCCCATCGAAATCAATGACCTCGGCATCCGTCGCCAACCGCCCGGTAAATCGCGGCCATTTGGTGTGGGTGATATATTCGCGCCGCGTCTCCACACCGTCGCCGACAACCCATCTGTCATGAGCATCCAACCGCAAAATTGCGTCGGACAAGCTCTCCGAAATCGGCGTTTTCCCGGATACCAGTCGGCGCACCGTTCGGTCCGCAACACCCAGCGCCCAGGACATCGGTGTTTGCCACCGATGACCAAAAAGGCGCCAGCCGATTTTTTCAAGTTGCTCTGGAGTCATGGCTTAAAAATCCCAAACGGTTTTGCCGGTCGCGGCTTCCAGCAGGTCAAAAAATTCGTCATTCATTCCAGCACCCTCAATGCCACTTGCAGCATCAAAAGCATGGCAATCACCCTTGCGAGGGTGAATAAGAGCGACAGCAACGTCTTCCGCAAAATTTGTGTTGCTCACGATGTCTTTGATGTCGTCGATTGTGTACATGATTTTTTTCCCTTATTTGGCGGCGGCGATAAGTTGTGCCCAGGACGGATCATCCATGCCCAATTCCGCCAGGGCCTTTTCCGCCAACATCTCGGCAACGTCAGTGGCGTTGCGGCCATAACCGAGGCTTGCATACCCGGCAGGATAATTGGATTTGATGTTCGCGCGATATTCGCCAATTCCGTCGTGCTTGGTCAGCCACAGCTTATCGCCAGCTTGCAAGTGCATCGCACCGTTGACGTAAACGCGATCTTCGCCAGTGGTTGGGTTAGTCCAGATGCTGAGTGTGGGGGTTGTCATAACCGGTCTCCTTTACCGAAATGGCCGGGCCAAATGCCCTTGCCTTATGTCCTATATATTAGGCCACATATCGCAGCAAGTCAACCCACAAAATTAAGTTTTTTAACCTCCCAAACCGAACAGGACGGGGATTAACACGACGCGGCCTTAGCTCAGTTGGTAGAGCATCGGGTTTCCACCCCGTGCGCACCGGTTCGAACCCGGTAGGCCGCTCCAAATTTTAACAGCCCGGTTGTTGCCTACTTATGGGCCTTCGATTGGGGGATGGAGAAACGAACATGAGCACCCGCGATCTAGACAACCAGCTAGACCCAGATCAAGAGCATTACGAAGACGCTTTGGAAGCACGGGAACGCGCCATACAGCGCCGCGATGCCTTGTCAGAGCAACGCCGTCAGCTTGATCTTGAGATTGAGCGGGCAGGAAAAGACATTGCGATTTTGACTGGATGCGCCCGTCTTTGGGGCCAGAGCATCCGCAACCGATAACGAGGATCGACCGATGCAGATACCACCAACAAAACCGCACCCAGAATTGGACCGCCTACTTGAAGCGGCAAAGCATCACGTCATAACGCCGCGTGAAACCTGGATGCAGCGTGTGTCGTTCGCCTACGGGCAAATGATGGATTGCGCACCCCATATCACCCGAGCCGAAATTGAAATTCGCGCGACCGAAACATACGGCCCATGCCCTGAGTAGGATTGATTATACAATGAAACGCCTTGCCACCCACGACATGCCTGATTGGCCGCGCCTGATGCAGCGGCCACTTGCGGCGGCGTACATGGGCGTTTCACCCAGCACTTTTGACCAAAAATTCAAGCACGTTCTGCCACTATCCGGCATGACCGGCAACCGCCTTTGGGACCGCCAAGACCTCGACGCAGAAATTGATCGTTGCAAAACGGCGAACAATTCAGGAGACTCACATGCCAGCAACAACGAATGGGACGATCTCTGCGGTGAAGGTTCGCTACAAATATGTGCAGGCGGTAAGCCGTAAGACCTATGCAAACACCTACTATCGCCGATCCAAACAACGGATTGCCATAGAAGGTGAACCCGGCACGCCCCAATGGGTGGAAAACTACAGCCGCATTCACGCCAGCTTTGAAGCGCAAAAGGGCCAGAAAGACCGCACCCCAGGTTCCATGTCTGACCTCATGGCCAAGTACAGGGCCAGCCCGGAATACAAGCAGCGCAAAACCAAAACCAAAAAAGAATATGACCGCACCATGGCGTTTCTGGAAGACAAGGCCGGTGACAAAAACGCCGCCACCCTGCCCCGCAAATTCGTCATCAAGCTGCGCAACGACAACCAAGATAGCCCCAGCCGCGCAAACAAGACCGTGGCATTTCTTCGCACATTGATGAATTACGCCATCGACCTGGATTGGCGCACCACCAACCCATGCACCAACGTCAAAAAGCTAAAGCTTGGCGATGGTGCACTGGTCTGGACACATAACCAGATTGACACGTTCACAGATAAAGCCCGTACCCACCACCGCATTGCATTTGAGCTGGGTCTCAGTACCGGCCAGCGCCTTGGCGACCTCTTGGCCTTGCCGTGGTCAGCCTATGACGGAACAACCATCACACTGAAACAACAGAAAACGGGAGAAGAACTGGTCATTCCCTGCACGGCACGCCTCAAAACCTATCTGGACGAACTCCCGCGCAAATCCCCCATCATTGTCACCAATGCCAAGGGCCAGCCCTACCGCCGGGTGGATAGTTACTCAAACCTTTTTGGCACGGAACTCCGCCGCATGGAACTGGAAGGAATCAGCTTCCACGGCTTGCGCAAAACCGCCGCCGCAATTCTTGCCGAAGAGGGTTGCTCCGAACGTGAAATCATGGCATTTACTGGCCACCGCTCAACGGCGATGGTCAGCCACTACACACGACAGGCCGACCAAAAACGACGCGCCACGTCAGCGGTGAAAAGACTTGATCAGGCCCAAAGTGTAAAACACATCGGTCCGAAAGTGTAAAACTGAAAAGGCCGACCAAAAAAAGCCTTTAATATCAATACGGAGAGGTGCCGGAGTGGTCGAACGGGGCGGTCTCGAAAACCGTTGTGCGCTTGCGTACCGAGGGTTCGAATCCCTCTCTCTCCTCCAATTATTGAGGTCCTGCAATGCGTTGCAGGACCTCTTTTCTTTTGTCCCATCCACAAACGACAAAAGCCCCCTTTCGGGGGGCTCTTGCATATGGGATATCCGCTAAGGTCTAGTGATCTTTGCCAGCCTTAAAGTGGAACAATGCGCCTTCCTTCATGCCCGACGGCCACCGCGTGGTGATGGCTTTCAGCTTGGTGTAAAAGCGCACGCCTTCCATGCCGTGGATGTCGTGATCGCCAATAGCGAACGCTTCCAACCGCCAAAGCTGTGATACGCCACCGGAACCGGGATCGGCACGTTGACGCCTACCATACCCGCCTGAACGCGGGTAGTGAAATCACGCGCCGCGTCGCCGTCACGGGTGAAGATCGCGGTGCCGTTGCCGTATTCGTGATCGTTGACCATCTGCAATGCGGTTTCGTATTCGTCTGCACGGACCACGGCCAGAACCGGGCCGAAGATTTCGTCTTTGTAGATGTCCATGTCGGTGGTCACGTCGTCGAACAAGGTGCCGCCGAGGAAGTAGCCGTTCTCATAGCCTTGCAGGTTCAGTCCGCGACCATCCACGACCA
>Ga0316202_10001683_pt1 | contig 16421 bp, 20 predicted proteins | sample 3monrhotite_MG_FD_204934 | JGI IMG/M metagenome (GOLD analysis project Ga0316202, IMG submission 204934) | Microbial mat bacterial communities from mineral coupon in-situ incubated in ocean water Damariscotta River, Maine, United States -... | ecosystem: Environmental > Aquatic > Marine >... | reverse complement strand
GTCCGCTGGTCAAAGCTATACGAACAGCTTCCTGTCTAAATTCTGCCGTGTGTCGATGTGCCATAGTTGTTCTCCTTGATGGCTAATATTCCATTCAAGGACACGGAATTAAACCGTGGCAAGTCCAAAATGCGGATCACGCCACCTTGGGACACCAAAGGGCGTGACAGCAACACTCCACATAACTGGACAAATCCGTTCATGGGATGGTGCGGTCTTATACTTCCGCATTTGAGTTATGATGAGCGGCATGAACTCGTGCTTTCGCCTATTCAAAAGCTTCTTGATAATCGAGCAGGTGAACAGCTGCTTGATGATCTTTTACTATCTTATGTTCAGAACCACATAGCGGTTGAGGGGCCGGTAGCTTCGAATATTCCAGCTTGTTGGGACGAGCTATTCGACATCGTTCTCTCATATCCTGGAATTGAATGGCATCGGACCCGAGATTTTGTGTCGTCCGGCTTCGGAGAATGCGTGACGATTTCAATTTTTACATATGGCCTACCGCTCGTGCCAACGCCTTGGGACGGGGTTGGTGATTTCAAAGGCCACATCGAGAAATGGGTCGAAAACTTCGGTCACACGCCAGCATTTTTCAGCTTTTTGGTAACTTTCATTCTTGGGCCGGGAAAAGCACTGTTCGTCGATCCTGCACCGACGTGGATAGCCGACGCCGTGATACAAAACGCAGAGCAGGGTGAGTTTTGGAAGAACTCGACGAACGGGGAAAAAGCTTGCGATTTTTTTGCCGAACTTATCGACCAACACTCGTCCGACATCCAGCAAGACAAAGCGCTATTTGATCGACTTGTTCGAGCTTCGGATGTTCTTCTGAAAAACAACATTCGCGCTGCGGTTGAACTCCAGCAACGTCTTTCTATATTGGAACGCCGGACATGAGTAAGCGTTTCCTAAACGCGCGGGGGATGCAACGGGGGTGCGCAGCGACCCCCTTGCCGAGGATCGCGAAGCGACCGCAGACAAAATGGTGCGTAATACGCACACATCTTGCGCAGAGCGTAACTGCAAACTTTCCCTCATTCTTCGGTGTTCATTGACTTGGTTCAACGGCGCAACAACGGGTCACTTTTCTTCGGGGACTTCATCAGCAATGGCCGTTTCGATTTCTGTCAGATTTTTCTGAACTGCCTTTAACTGCTTTTCAATCACTCAGATTTTCTCGATTAAGTCACCAGCTTTCTTACGGTCCATTCGCTTCTCCCCGTTGTTGATTAAAGTTGGATGTTGGCCTGACGTTGCCAGTTAATCCTTGTCGCCTGAACCCGCGTTGCAGGGTAATGCGAGAGACGCCCAAAAGGGCGGCAACATATCGGCAGGGATAATTGGTTTTAATAATCCAAGCGTAAGCGTCGTGGATTGTCTGCGGTGTAAGCGCAGACGGTCTGCCGATGTGTTTACCTTTACGTTTTGCTGCTTCCATTCCCTCGCGTGTGCGGCGCGAGATAATTCGGCGTTCGTACTGGGCGAACCCGGCCATGACGGTATAGAACAATTCGCCTTCCGGTGTGGCCGTGTCTACATGCATACTGACAATTTTGAAGTGAACGCCTCGGCTGCGCAGCTTTTCGGAAGTTAGAATTGCGTCAACAGTTGAGCGAAAGGCCCGATCTAAATCCCAAACAACAAATGTGTCATTCTCATTCAGGCCAATTAAAACTTCTTCAAAAACCGGGCGTGTTTTTGCTGCGGCAGATACATGTTCAAAGCGCAATTCGTCGCAATGATGGCGCAAGCCTAACGCCTGACGGTCTATGGATTGTGATGGTGTTGAGACGCGCATGTAGCCGATGCGCTGAGGGGTTCCCGACATATCGGCACCTGTACAAAAGGGATGCCTTTTAAACAGGTGCGTGGAAGGGCGTTTCCGCCCGATTACGGTTTTCAAATTTAGCTGGAATCCACCCATTTTCAAGTTGAAACCTCAATCAAATATGTAAATTATACGCTGGATCAAAACCCATCCATTATGATCACACCAAAATGCAGCCGCTTCGCAATAGCCATTGCGGCGCTGCTGACCGGTTATCCACAGATTTCTTTCGCGGACGGTTTTAAAAGTTCGGAGTTTTTGAAGTGGCAGAAAGAAAGCCAGCGTTCCTATTTCCAAACTTCGATTGGTATGGCGGGTGCTGTTGTCGCGGAAAATAATAAGAAGCAAGCTAGATGTTTCGAAAATTGGTATGTAAACGATATGGTGAAAGCCGAAAAGCATCTGCGTGGCGTGATGGCTAAATTTCCTAACTATCATCCCCGTGGCGTTATTTTAGCCGTTCTCGAAAAGCAGTGCGGAAAGATCAAGATTTCCGCACGGTAATCACAATACGGGTTTATCGGTAACAACTGTCAGTTCATCAGTGTTCAAAACTGTCGGTTGTGGCGCGGTGTCCAATTTAGCTTCTTGCTCATCAAGTTTCACTTTCCATTTCTTCAATTCATCTAGAGAAGGAGGGTTGTTCAGGTCTTCCAGACGGTTGCGCATGTCACCAAGGTCAGCCTGATGGCGGCGGGCGTCTTCAAGAAGCAGCCGCGTTTCGGCGAGTGCTTTTTCGCGCGCCTTGAGTTCTTCATAGGTCATTGCCTCGTCCTTGAACACAATGGCGTCGCGCTCCGGGCTTTCTACCTTCCGCCCATCGGCGGTATAGACATTACCGTCTTCCGATAAAAAAACGACTGTGTTATCCGGCAGGCGATTGGCTCCGGCCAGTCTTTCGGCATACTCGCCTTCAAGTCCGGCAAGAATATTCAATTGTCCATCCAATGCGACCTGTGCCGCATTTTCGGCCTCCCGCAAGGCGTTGCCAACGTCATGGTAAAGAGCGGCATAATTCTGATCGGCCAAAGCAGTATCAAGGGCAGAGCGCCACGCTCTTTCTTCTTTTTCGCGTTTATTGTTGCCCGGATTATTGGGATTTTTTTCATCTGGTGCGGAGCTTTTATAAAGATATCCCGCCTTTGTGCCAGACAGCTCGACGTTGAAATCATTCAGCTTTTGCACTGAATCCTGTTCCCGTTGCTGCCTTGTATTATCGTTTTCCTCGAAGCTCATGAGCCCTCAATCTGTTTACCCCTATTTTACCATTTTCGGGGAACTGAGTGCAAATTTGACAAATTCAATATCAGGAAGAGGATTTGTCTGCCTTCGCCTGTTCGGTATTTTCCGGTTTGGCGAACATCAGCATACGCTTCTCAAACCGCCCCATGAGTATCCGAAAGTTTTCTCTCACCACATCAGGTTAACGGCGGTCAAGTTTTTCGTTCAGTAACGCGACAATACTCTCATGTTTCTTCTGGCTGGCCAACATCAACGCAGTTGTGCCATTATCCGTTGTGCCCTGATCGACATCGGCCTTCTTTGAAATCAGGTATTCGACGACGGGAAGATGCCCCGACTGACTGGCTGCCATCAGCGCCGTCCAGCCGTCATCCGATGTGCCCTGATTGACGTTGGCGTTATTGTCGAGCAAGTGCTTGACGACGGGAAGGTGCCCCGACTGACTGGCTGCCATTAGCGCCGTCCAGCCACCATCCAATGAGCCCTGATTGACGTTGGCGTTATTGTCGAGCAAGTGCTTGACGACGGGAAGGTGCCCTACGTGACTGGCCGACATCAGCGCCGTCTCGCCGTTATTCATTGCGCCCTGATTAACATTGGCGTTGTTGGCGATCAGGTACTCAACAACAGGTAAGTGACCCTTTAGGCTGGCGGTCATCAGCGCCGTCCGGCCGAATTTCATTGTACACTGATTGACATCGGCGTTGTTGTCGAGCAAGTGCTTGACGACGGGAAGATGCCCCGCCGCACTGGCGGTCATCAGCGCCGTCCGGCCGGAGACCAGTGTACACTGATTGACGTTGGCGTTGTTGTCGAGCAAGTGCTTGACGATGGGAAGATGTCCCACCGCACTGGCAGCCATCAGCGCCGTCCAACCATAGTTCACTATACCCTGATTGATTTTTGCCTTGTTAGCGAGCAGATGCTTGACGATGGGCAGGTGTCCAACCTGACTGGCCACCATTAGTGCTGTTGCGCCGTCAACTATCCCCGTTAAATTTGGGTCGACCCCTTGTTCAATCAGCCAGCCAACCATATCGGCATAACCATATCGCGCCGCCACCATTAAAATTGTCCAACCTTCAGATTGGCTGGAATTGATATCTTCACCGAACAGACGATATACGGATATTGCCGTGTTCAAACATCCCTCGTATGCAGCAACCGTAATGGCCGACCAATTGTCTTTAGACAGGCTTTTGCAGTTTTTCAAAATTTCGACAAGTGCTTTATCATGAGTTTCTGTCGAAAGCCCCCCGGACGCCATCCACTCATAATAATGTACGGTGCAAGTAGCGACCTTCAACCAATGTTCTCCCGAACTTGCAGCACACAGATCATTCAATTCAATCCGTTCTGCAAACTGCGGAACAAAATGATCCAGCCCGGAAATCCGGCATTGCTTGACCATGTCGACTAGCGCAATTGATACGGCCTGACGCATGAGAGGGTAATCCCGAAATCTCCTATGCTCTAAAAACAGGATGAGCGCCTGCCACGAGTTTCTTACAGCGTCGATCTGCTGATCGTCATTTATCAGGTTGCGCACAAGGCGTTGCAGGGTCTCCAGAAATGAGACCGCGTTTTTTTCCTGCTGCTCGGGAGATTTACCCGAGGCAAGCATTGCCGCCAGTGCGTTAATCACATTTTCTTCGTCAGCCTCATCGCAATACTCGACGAATTTCAGAAAAAAGGCCTCGCCCAGAATATCCGGCTCAAACGGTCTAAGAGTACGGTTGTCTCCTCCTGCAACAATTCGGTTACAATACTGTTTAAGATCGGAGAATTGTTTTTTAAGATTTGTCCTATCTGCTGTCGGCAGACCGTCACGGAGGTCCCGAAACGCCGCTCCCCGCAAAAGCGTCGCGGCGCTAACGTAACAGCCAGTCCACAGGCCGAGGGCTTTGGCATGTTTGTTATCCTCGTCAATAATCCACGGAACGCGCCGCGGTCCTTCAAAATAATAGGTAATCAGGTCGCGCCGCGTCCATTTCGAAAAGTCCTCATTCTCATTTTTGGAAAGAATTTGCCCGATAAGGGCGGCAAAGAGTGGATGACGAATGGAATCGCGCCTGCGAATCTGGTCCTGTGTCGGATTTTCATCGGTCGTATTGCCGATTTTCATCAGAGCCTTGGCGGCTTTTATGATAATCGGGACATCATTTTTATACCGTTTGTCTTTAGTGTGGGGATCAGCGGAACTGGCAATAATGTCCCTGAGCAGAACCGAGTCGTCCTCTTCCGGCTTCAGGATGATGGGGTGCGGATCGAAATAAAGCCCGGTTTCGCCATCGACGGCAATCTGGTTCTTGTAGCGGGTTTTATAAACAAAATCCTCGTGCAGTTTTTCCGGCAAAACATGATCAAGCATAAGGAGCCGAATATTGAATTTTTCTTTGTTCTTGAACCGCTCAATGATTTTGTCAATGATCTCATCGTAATTATAGGTGTAGTCGATGATGATCAGGGTGTTTCGCGTCGGCGTCCAATTGTCCGCACTCCAGAGACTGATTTCGCGGCTCTCTACAAACCCCGCGTCCCAGTCGTCATTTCCATCGTGTTTCGCCATATAAGGTTTCATGAATTCGGATACCAGCCGCGTTTTTCCGGCCCCTGACGGAGCCACGAGAGCGCCAATCAGGAAATGGCGGTCATCTCTGATAAATTTCTCAAGAAGCGCCTTTTCCTTTTTACGGCCTGAAAAGGTTATGGAATGATGGTTATGCGGATTAAGCCACACACCCTCCAGCGCTTTTTCGGAAAATGCGACGTCTTCAGGAATATGATCCGGCCATTTGAAGGGGGCTGTCGGTTCTGTAATCTCAGATTCCGCCGTGAGTGTGGGTTTTGCGGTCGGATTACTTTGGTTTTTTCCCTTTGCTTCGCCCCCCAAATCTTCATCAAGAGTTTTGCAGATGTCCAAATTATCGAAGACTTCTTTTATCGATCTTTTCCAAACCCTCTTGAAAATATCATCAGCCGCCTTCTTGCACTTTTCTGACAACTCAGGGCCCATAGATTCTTCAGGGCTAAAGTAGAGCCAAAAACAAAAAGTCACATAGAACTTGTTGTCACCGGGGCGTTCAAAACTGCCGTATTCGTCTTTTCTGTTTACATGTTTCCGAAAACTCTCCAGCTTATCTTCATCAAATTCGGGCTTATGGCCTTTTTCTATTAATTTTTTGCGGATTTTCTTCCATGGGATTTTGTCCTTTGGTTTTTTACGGTAAATTGCGGTTAGAGCGCTAATCACTTCGTCACGGAAAAGGCGATGCTGGCTACCGTCTGGAATCTCTAGTTTGTAAAAATCAACAAGCGAAAACGGCATATTCTCCCCCAAAAGACTGCCGTTTCATCGTCTGATTTATGGTCGTTATGTCAAGCACCTAAACTCGGAATATTAGAATTTTCTAACCCGTCACGTTTTTTCCCATACAGAAAAAAAAGCGTTTCGATAACTTCTCCAGTATTCTCATCCCGACGAATTATCGCAGGACCATCCTCTCTATGAAGCTGGCCATTATCATGCCACTCCTCATCTGTAATAACGCCCGTTTTTCCGTTTCTATAGATGACGCTCGGCCCATCAAGCCGATGTATAACCCCATGACGTTTCCATTGCGCGAACATGACCCGCCCGGCGCTGTCAAATTGTATTGTACTCGGGCCGTTTCTCCGTTCCTCTGCACCGCCTTTCATCCAGCATTTTTCACAAATATGACCCTTAGGATGGCGAATTATCACAGCCGGGCCATTATCCCGGTGCGCCTTGCCATTTAAATACCATCCAACACCATCCGTCTTACCGGTTTTAGGGTCGTAGGATAACTTGGCGGGCTTATCTTTCCTGTGGAGTTTTTCGTTCTGTTTCCAGTGTTCCGAGACTATGGTCTCGGTATCTACGTCTTTCTCAATGTCGACCGTATAGGTCTCTTTTATTTGCATTACAGTCTTTTTCTAATATTTTACATTTATTTTATGTAATTTATGCCAACTAAGAAAATATTACAACAAAAATCCAATAACCCATTGAAAAATAAAAACTACGACAATCAATACGACGATAGATGTCCCATTATTGACGATGGAATACGACGTTGAATATCGTTTAGTTAGTTAGCTCCAATCCACAACAAGCCATGGAGCTAGTCATGAAGTTATACCCGAAATGCCCGATGTGCGGCGTAACTTGGACAGTCGAGAAAGAAAGCGATGATAGCCTGTCTTGGTCCGTCAAATTTGAGTGCCCTCACCAAATCTGCCCAGCCGTAGACGCTATGCACCGACTTGCTGAAACCTCTCCGCCCAAGAATGACGACGCTAAAAATAAGGGGAATGGCTAATCGCCATTCCCTCTCTTCTCCCCCTATTCCCTGGAACAATATATTTCATATTGGAGGCCCAAAATGATTCTCTGCCACAAATGTACAAAATACGTATGTCGCCCCTGCGAAGCGCTTTTTAAATGCCCCCATGACCAGCAGGAGGTCGTCATGGCGAGCATCCAAGAATTGCGCACAACGAGTTATTTCCGACGTTTGGCCATTGCTACCACCAACCTTGGACTGTCGCGCCGAGAAATTCCCAACTGGATGGCCGATGTCATATTCGATTTTGAGGGGACAATCCGTTCCCTGGAAGGACGGAATGTCGAGGTTAAAGACACGGCCATAGACGACGCCTTTAACAATGATGGCTCCTTTCGCTGGTTGTCTGATTTCGTTGGTTTCGCCGATGAGTCACCGCGCCAAGCAGCTCAGCACCGTGTGATCAACCGCCTTCAACTGCTCGATCTGGCGTTTAAGATCGACAAGCCGGAAATCGCCCTTCATTTCGGGCGTTGAACTGTTTCCCCTAAACTTCAGTAGTACACGCCCCAAAAACAAAAGGCATGGTCTCGGTGACCGTGCTTTTTTTTGTGAATAGATGACCATGTTGGATACAGTCAAACCCTATCTTCTCTAACGTTATCGCGCTGCCACCTTTTGGTGGCTGCACGATATGAACGCCATTCGTTATCAAGGGCCGCTTTTGTCCGTTCGATAAATGATTGCTGCGCTTCATCAATATCCGGGGTTGTCGTCAGGCGGTCATAAATCAATTCTTTTCGGGTATAGCGCACATAGGCTTGCAACTTCTCAATTTCCAAGTCGCTCAACTCCGGCTGCATATCAAGCGGACCGGTCAGTTTAATGATCTTGCGGATGTGTTTGAGCGCCAACTTGGGCGGCCATTCCTCGGCCCAGTCGATGAGTTCGGCTGCATGAGGGTAGATGTCCTTTTCTTCAATGCCGCGCCGTTGCCTTAACTGTTCTTTGATCTCAGGTGCAAGACCTGGCTCATCGTAGGACAGAGTGCCATCTCGATAGTAACGCGACAACACCAGCCGCCAGCAAATACGATTGTATTGAAGATAAATCGTGTTCAGGGACAGACCTGTTGCCTTGGCCGCGATCTTTGGTGGTTGGCGCTTGGCATAACACCGCAGCAATTTCCCTGCCTGTGCGGCGGTTATGCGGGCGCGGCGGCTCAATATGAGCAGCGGCATCTGCCTGATAAACCTCTATCTGCTGCGACTGGGTTTTGTAAGTTAAATCAAGGGGTAAGGCAATGTTTAAGCCAATCTATCTTGTGATATATACGGTGGCATGCATTGCGATTAATTGACGCCGGTGCTACTCCATAAAAACCACATTCGAACAACACCCCAGCCAAAAGAACACGATTTTAACCGGGAGTCCGTCCGGTTGGATCGGTGTTTTAACCAACGGCCCTATGGAGGTGTTTTCTATGTTTCTCTGTTCAAAATGTAACCGCTATGTCTGCAATCCCTGTCAAACCCCTTACAAGCATTCCGGTGATCCCCGTGAAGTGTTCATGGCAAGCACCGCCCAGCTGCGTTCACGCGCTTATGTTCGGCGTTTGGCAATAGCGACGCGGAACCTTGGCCTGTCTCGCCGGGAAATCCCCAACTGGATGGCAGATGTCATATTCGAGTTCGAAGGCGTCATCCGCTCCCATGACAGACAGGTATTAACTATCACCGATACGGCCATTGATGATGCGTTCGGGAATGACGGCTCTTTCCGATGGTTATCGGACTTCATGGCTTTTGCAGAAAAGCCCCTGCGACAAAACCCGCAAATGCGTGTGATCGTTCGCCTTCAGCTTCTCGACATAACGTTCAAAATCGACAAGCCGGAGATTGCCAAACATTTTGGAAGGTGAGTTTCTCCCATACTTCCCCCCATGGCATGAGGGCTGACACTTTAAGAACCAAGGCATGGCTGGAAACGGTCATGCCTTTTTTTTTGTAGAAAAGGAAAATCCCTTGTCCACCAAGCAAAACTACAAAGAAGCCAGTCGCTCGATTTTTATGAGTTCAATGATGGGCTTCGCCAATGTTGCGGCGGCGGTGGCGACGTTCTTCTCGGTCCAGCCGGTGTTCAATATGACACAGGGCTGGGTCGCGGAATTTACGACCACACACTATGGCAGTGATTGGATCGAGCCTGTCTCTTGGTTCTGGTGGTTGGCGATTGTCGCCACCCTGTTTTTTACCGCCCGTGCTTCCATTGCAACCGTGATCGTGATCGGTGCCTTCGCTTTTGCCACACGCTTTTTGTAATTACCAACCTGAAAAAGGAGAAAAGATATGTCACGCACACCTGAAACCGTAATCGATAAAAATGCTGTTTCCAATCGCAATTGGACCATTGGAATTGGAGCCTTCTTCTGGTTCCTTGCCTTTGGAGCCTTTCAGAACCCGGACAACGGCGGATTTGGCCTTGTCTGTCTTCTGATTGGCGGCGGGCTTTTCTTCATCGCATCGAAGATCAAGACGCGCTGGGAAAAGAACGGCGAAGTCGGTTCATACGGCAAACGCTAATCCAACACCTATTCAACTCAACGGGGGCTTCGGCCCCCGTTTTTTATTGGAGTCAATAAATGTCACATCCCTTTAATGAAGAAAACCGCTATGGCAGCGCCGCATTTTCTGACGAAGACCAAATCCGCAAGGCGGGCCTTTTATCAAAGTCCGGCTTGCAACTGGGCTTTTGGAAAGACAGCCCGATCCGGCTTGATGATGATGCACCAATTATCACTGTCGGCGGCGCTGGCTCAGGCAAACTGCGCGATGTTTTGTCTTATGTTGTTTGCCGTTCACCCAACCAGCGGGCTTTGATCCTTGACCCGCGTGGGGAATTGGGTGCCATCAGCATTCACATTCATGCGTCCTATGGCGACCATGCCTTTTTCTGGAACCCCATGCGCCTGTGTGGCCTTCCGGCGCACGGATGCAATCCCCTTGATATCCTGAAACTCGACAGCCCGACCTTCCACGCCGATTGCAAGTTCATTGCGGAAAGCCTTGTTGTGATGACAGGTTCAGACAGCGGCAAATATTTTGAAGAACGTGCCCGAAGCTGGATTGAAGCTTTGCTTAAATCCATTGTCGAGGCGCAAGGCGAAGTCTCACTGGTTGATCTGCACTGGGTCGTTAGCGTTATTGAATCCGACCCTCAAAACTGGGCAACGCATTTGGAAGTCATGCTGGCCTCAGATATTCCCAGTGTTCGACGCACGGCATCAGAAATGTTAACCAAACAACAAGACAGTCAACGAGAGTTCGGCTCCATCATGGGCACCGTCTATGCCAGTCTCAACTTCCTTGATGACCCCACTTTACTGGCTTCGCTTGATCATTCCGATTTCTCGCTGGAAGAACTGACAGACCCGAAACGGGCTTCTAAAATCTTTATCAATATACCGGCGGAGTATCTCGCAATCTGGTCGCCGCTTATCAGGCTCTTTTTTACCGTCACCATGCTTTACAAATCCCGCGCACCGGAAGCACCGCGCATTCTTTTATTGGTTGATGAAGCCGGACAGTTGGGCCGCTTTGAAACCCTACTTCGTGCTTTTTCCTATGGACGTGGCATGGGCATCCGCGCATGGGCGGTGTTTCAGGATACGGGGCAGATTGTTAGGAACTTTGGCGCTGCCGCCCTGCAAGGGTTTTTGGGCTCGGCTCAAACACGCCAATTCTTTGGTGTCCGCGACTATCAGACCGCCAAGCTGATTTCTGACATGTTGGGCACTGAGACACTGGAATATGACGACACGCTTAAACAGGATGAAGCACGGCGGCGTAAAAAGGAAACGGTGCGCAATTTGTTTCAGGAAGACGCGGACCCGTTCAAGGCCGCGCGCGAGTATCAGCACCACAAACGCGATGAAGAACGCAAGACCAAACAATCCCGCCCCCTGAAGACCCCCAGTGAGATTTTGGATATGCCGGAAGATCGGCAAATTCTGTTTATTTCTGGAAAGGGGTTGCCGCCAATTTACGGCTGGAAATACCCGTATTTTGAGCGCCGAGAAATGGCCGGATTGTACCTACCTAACCCCTATCACCCTCCCACCCATAAATGCCGGGTTAAGGCATGGTACGGTTCGCGCTGGGTCAAGGTCGTTACTGAGCCCGTGCCAGAACGCTTCGCAGGTTTCCCCCAGTATCAAAGTGGAAATTGGTCATATTTGAAAGGATACAAACCTAAATGAAGAAAGGACTAACCCATGAGTGATAACGACAAACCCAAAAAACCCAGCCATCTTGCCTATCAAGTCGGCGAGGGAAAGGACGGGAAATCGCACTTTAATCGTGTCGGTGCTGCGTTCCAACACGGGGACAAAGAAGGTTACAATATCCAGCTTGATTCAATTCCCGTTGATGGCCGGATTACGTTGCGTACCTTGAAAGAACGTGTGCAGCAAACCAAGGAAGGCTCACACAGCCAGTCTCAAGACCTCACGAATGAGCGGTGAGTAAACTAAAAGACGCGTACCGGCTCACCGAGCCGGTACGTGATCCCGCCACCAAGGCTGAATTGGAAATGCGGCTTAAAAACCGCCCTACGCCTTCTCCCCAACAACAGTTAACCCCAAATAACGCGCTTTCTTCTCAAGTGAATGAGAAAATCGCAAATGCCGATGAAAAGCGAGTGACCGACCTGTCCGAGCGTTTGCAGCGAATGCGCGAAAACAGTGATCGGGATTTTACTTTCGCTAGACTGGAAGGCCGTGCCAAAAGTGACTTCGACCGGAGCCGCGAATGAGCAACAAGAGCGACATCCCCAAAACGATCAGGATTACGATTGACCTGGCTATAGACACTCATGCAGATATGGTCGTTGAATGTTATTGCTGCGGGAATCCGTCGAATGAAGCAATCAGCCGCATGGCTTCACTTGTTCTGCATCATGCATGGCAAGACCTCGATGGGCAAATGCCCCAACCTTATTGGCTCTCGGCGGTATTCGCGGAAATCGAGGACCTTTAACCACGTCTGGGTGATTGTGTACTCTTTCACCCGATCTCATATCCTGAATCGGTCATGCTCTTTGTACCATGACCAAGAAACCTCCAAAGGCCCTTCCCTTTTCAATTCGCCTGACCCCAGCGGAGAAAGCGGAGCTTGAGCGCCGTTCTGGGGAGCGGGCTATCGGAGTCTATGCCCGTGAACGGCTCCTTGGTCGTGAAGAGAGAGATTATCGCAGGCTGCGAGCGAAGCGAACCAAAGCACCATCTGCCGACAAAACCGCCTTGGCGCAAATCCTTGGCCTGCTCGGAAAGTCCGAACGCGAGCGCAGCCTCAAAGGCATTGGAGACGCTGCGCGGATCGGGGCACTGCTGTTAACCTCCGACGTACTGGAACGGATCGAACAAGCCTGTCGGGATACTGCCGAGGTTAAATTGATGCTTATGAAGGCACTTGGAATCAAGGAGGATTAACCTTGATCCTGAAAGCATCCGAACGTGGTGGCGGCAAACAACTGGCGCTACACCTGCTGAATAACCGTGACAATGAACATGTCGAGATTCACGATATCAGGGGCTTCGTAGCAGGTGATTTAGTCGGAGCCATGAAAGAAGCCTATGCGGTTAGTAAGGGGACGCGGTGCCAGAAGTTCCTCTTCTCCGTCTCCCTCAACCCACCAAAAAGCGAAAACGTTGGAATTGATGTCTTCGAAAAAACGATTGAGCGGATTGAAGCGAAGAACAAGTTGACCGGCCACCCCCGCGTCATTGTCTTCCACGAGAAGGAAGGGCGACGACACGCGCACGCCGTCTGGTCGCGCATTGATGTGGAGACAATGACCGCGAAGAACCTGTCTCTCTACAAGACCAAACTCCGCGACATTGCCAAAGAAACGTATCTTGAGAACGACTGGACGCTGCCAGCGGGATTCATTGATAGTGCGGCGCGTGATCCACGCAACTATACACTGTCCGAATATCAGCAAGCCAAACGTTTGGGAGCCAATGGTCGAGACCTCAAGACCATGATGCAAGAATGCTGGGCCGCAAGTGATTCCGCTGCCGCCTTCAAACACGCCCTTACCGAGCGCGGCCTCACCTTGGCCAAGGGCGACCGACGCGGCCATGTTGCGGTAACTCATGAAGGCGAGGTATTGGCCATCTCCCGCTATACCGGGCAAAAAGCCAAGGAAATACGCGCCAAGCTCGGTGAACCCGAGAACCTGCCGAGTGTTGATGAAGCCAAAACGGGCGCTGCCACGTCGATGAGCGCAGCCTTGACCCGTCATATAGTCGAAGCGAAGCAACAGCACCGCAAGGCCATGGCTCCGCTTGAGGATCGTCGCCAGCATCAGACCAGCCGCCACCAGGCGGAACGGGCAAGGCTGGACGTCGGACAAAAAATGCGATGGGAGCAGGAAACTAGACTTCGTTCCGAACGCCTCAACAAGGGCCTGCGTGGCCTCTGGGATCGTTTCACCGGCTATCGTGCGGAGACGGAGCGCCAAAATATTGCCGACGCGCAAGCCGCGCTTATTCGCGACCGCGACCAGCGCCAAGAGTTGATAACCGCCCAGCTTACCGAACGTCAAAAGCTGCAAGCGGAGATCAAAGGTCTCCGAGACCGACAAGCTGAGCTGCTCCGCGACCTGGGAATTGACCGACAAGAATACCGAGCTAAGCTGCCAGAGCAGGAACCGCTATCGCACGCTTCCCTCACCAAACCACAGTTCAAGCAAGCTGCGAGACCGCAGGAAGCACCAGAGCCTTCAAAGCTGACGGATAAATTCGAGCGGCACGCAAATCCGCAACAAAACGTTTTAACACTTCATGATCGTTTGCGGGGGCTAAGAAAAAAAGAGAAACAGGAAACCCGCGATCTTGAACGGGATCGGGAGCCATAATCGATGGGAAAATATAATTGATATCTCCCCCTCTCTGTTTTGAGGATATGCTAAAGATTCAGAACGCCTTGTTGAGCGACTTCCAGTTCTTTCAAATATCTATTTACGTTTACTTTCTTAGAAATACTCTGAAACTCCGTCTCATCACAGGTATCAAGAAGAGCATTTAACTGCTCGGCCTGTGCAACGTTTGTAAATGTTTCAGATTTTGAGAGATAAACTACAACACTCTTCGTCCGTTTCAGCAATTCAAGAACATTGGTAATCGAGCCTGCGCTTTTACCGTCCCATAGAACAAATCCATAGTCGGCTTCGTCCGCCATCTGCAGGTCTTTTTGTGTATAAAATGCGCGGCCAGTAAGTTTCGGATCAACTTTAACCTGATTAATTTCCCAATTACCGACATTGTTACGGCATGTCGCACCCGCACAATACACAACGACATTTTTGTAGCTTCGCTCTGATAGGTATTTCTGTATCGCTTTATCCGCGCCATTGGCATCGCCAACCAGTATTCTAAAGCCTTGGTCTATCATATTCTGAATGCGGTCTCTAACCTGATCGTTCAATCGGTTAATCGCTCTGGACCCAGATAAGAAAATGGCCGTCATCTTTTGCTCCGCGTTTTCGTCATTGTTAGCACGCATAAATCTCCTACATCTGCTTCATTATACAGTAAATCGGCACAAGCTTCCAATGTCGCACCAGAACGATACAAATCATCGAGGAGCAATACTTTCATGCCCTCTATATCCTCATCTCCAGAAATTGAAATAGCGTTATTCAAGAGTTCCTGCCGCTCTTCTTGCGAATCGATTTCTTTAAGTTCTTGCCCGGATTTCTTTTCGAGAAACCCTACCAACACATCAACTCCCCGATCCTGTCCCAGGGCTTTAGCAATTTCGTCTACCGGCTGAAATCTCCTATTCTTTTTAGATGAGGGAACGGGAATGATTACATCAAAAGTGTCGATACCGGTTAGCTTTTTCAAGAGTTCAATAATTTTTGAAGTGGCTGATTTATCATTCCTGTATTTCAGTTGATAGAGAAGCTCACCTATTTCGCTTCTAGTATTCTCAAACCTGTTGTGACCAAATTCGTCAACTCCAAGATAGGTGCTTTCGACCGTGTGCAGGTCAAATGCCAAGCCTCTTCGCCAATTTCCTTTAAGCTTATATCTCATATAACCTCTCGGAATGATTGTTCAGACGTTTGATTATATCAGATTCGACGCTTTTTCTGCTACTTATTCGGTTGCACGCTTCATCGGTATTATTTCCATAATAAATCTGAAATTGCTTTGAGTTTTAAGATGGATTGGGCGCTAATATCCAAAAACATACCCATAATTACCCAAAATATATCCGATACTTTTACCATTTTTGTGCCCTTTTGTGCCACGGAATCCATGGGACAAAATGCAAATCGTTGAAAATCGGCAGAACTCTGCGGTTATTTATGTGCAGCATTTTATACACAATAAACTTACCCCGAAGGGTGTAACTCATTGATATTATTTAAGGATTTTGGTTGCGGGGGTAGGATTTGAACCTACGACCTTCAGGTTATGAGCCTGACGAGCTACCGGGCTGCTCCACCCCGCGACAAGCGGTGGCCTTAGGCCACCGTCTTAATAGCGACCAGGGTTTTGCATAGCAAAGCCAAGTCGCATTGATCTGTTTTACAAGCAACGACCGAAGATCGTTGTCTTGATAGTACCGTGGGTCTTCCGCAGGAAGGCCAGGTACATTAATTAAAACAAGTGATGATCGAAGATCATCATCGAGAATCTGAACAAGCAATGATCTTCAATCATTGTTTTTTGACCTGTTTTGACAAAAAAACGGTCCGGATTTTTGATCATCTGGACCGCTATTTATCGTGCTGATTTCAGGTCTTGGCTTTGCCTTCGGCAAAACCTGGGCCCTGTTGTCTGGATTTCATCCAGACCATATGTTTTTGTTTGTACCCAGTTTTGCTGTTTATTCACCTGCGGTTCTGAAGATCTGGCAGCGACTTACTCTCCCACACCTTAAGATGCAGTACCATCAGCGCTGAAGGGTTTCACGGCCGAGTTCGGGATGGGATCGGGTGGGGCACCTTCGCCATAACCACCAGAT
>Ga0316202_10001680_pt1 | contig 16440 bp, 7 predicted proteins | sample 3monrhotite_MG_FD_204934 | JGI IMG/M metagenome (GOLD analysis project Ga0316202, IMG submission 204934) | Microbial mat bacterial communities from mineral coupon in-situ incubated in ocean water Damariscotta River, Maine, United States -... | ecosystem: Environmental > Aquatic > Marine >... | reverse complement strand
CCACCTTCTTCGACCATGTTCGCTGTGAAATTTTTATAACAATAAATAAAGCCAACATGTCTGGCTCAATAATAAAGCAGTGCGATTGTGGTTAAAACCTTGGGTTACTTAAAGTCATTGCATTTTTCTCGTTCCCACGCTCCGCGTGGGAACGCATACCCCGTAGGTACATGTGAAGCGGTGTATGGGTTCCCACGGAGGACCGTGGGAACCAGGAAATAGCTGGACTATTGCGAGGAATTTCACCAAGAGTAGGCGCATTAAGCGACACAGCCATGGAATGAAGAGGGCGTGCAATAAAACCTAAATCCCAAACGCCACGGGTATACATCACATTATCTACAATGCTCGTTTATTAAAGGGCAGTTTTTAAAAAGAAAAATATTGGAAAGGGAATAAACCAATGAAGTGTTTCTTTCGTGCTTTTATCAAAGTACTTGTCCTAACATTTTTAATCACAAACATCGCACAGGCAGATCAACTTGCACTGCCAGCAGTTACCGATATGACGGCCCCCGTGGTTGTGCAAAGCAACTATGCTACCAATATTGACGCGGATGAAAATCACCAAATCCGCGTGACGGTTACCGACAACATCGCCATCAAAAGTGTCACTTTATTTCACCGTGACATAGGCAGTAACGAATACCAAGCCAAAACCATGCACAACATTGTCGGTACTGATGATTATGCGACTACCGTCAGTGCCGACCAGCTCAATATCGATGGTATTGAATATTACATCCAGGCCACTGATTCTTTTTTTCTCGTTCCCACGCTCTGCGTGGGAATGTATACCGTAGGTACGTGTGAAGTGGCGTATGGATTCCCACGGAGGACCGTGGGAACCAGAGGGGCTGGTGGGAATGCAGTAAGAGCCCAGCATCGTCATTAATGCCCCGGTACCCTGAAATCAATCTATGACAGCGTCGTGATTAATCCATGTATTCACCACATTTTAGAGAACTTTTATGAGCACAATGGCCTTCTCAGTATTATTGACCCGCATTAAATCACTGGTTTTTTTCGCATTCATTGTCGTCGTAACCAGCGCCTGCACACAAGGTGATTCCACCGTTACCTCCCAGCCGCAAGGCGGTGGCGGCATTGCCGTACCAGCAGCCTTGCTCACCTTGCCAGCAGGCAGCACATTAACGGCTTATATCCAGATTAATGGTGGTGATCGCCAGCAGATGACCATCAGCGGCAACAATGCCTCCATCAGTCTGACGGGCATCTCCCAGGGTGATCATACTTTTACCGTTGAATTTGAATATACCGCCAATACTGCGCCGGACAATCCCATCATACTGGCCCGTGCCAGTGAAACGATGGAGGTGGGCTCAGGGACTAACGTGCTTGAAATTCTCGAAGAGGATTATGACACGGCCAGTTTTGACGAAGATGGCGACGGTGTATCGAATCTGGAAGAGGTGTCAAACGGCAGTAACCCCTTCGCCGGAATTACCGTCTCCGCCATCAGTGGTAACACCGGCGAAGATGGCACCACTGCAATATTCAGCGTGGTGCTTACCAGCGCGCCGACAGATGATGTCAGCATTGCGATCAGCAGTGCCGATGCCAGCGAGGGCAGCGTTGATCAAGCCAGCATCGCGTTTGATTTAAGCAACTGGGATACCCCGCAAACCATCACTGTCACCGGTGCTGATGATGATTTTGTCGATGGTGACATTGGCTATGCAATTATTATCTCCGCCGCGACATCAACCGATACCGATTACAACGGGCTTGATCCCGTGGATATCGATCTTGTTAATACTGATGACGATACGGCTGGGTTTGCGATTAGCACCATATCCCGTAATACCACCGAAGCCGGTGTTAATGCGACATTTACGTTGGCGCTGACCAGTATGCCAAGTGCCGATGTTGATATTGGTGTCATTAGCTCTGATATCAGCGAAGGTGTGGTTGATGTATCGGCCATCACTTTTGCCCCCAGCAACTGGAACAGCCCACAAACCATCACGGTGACAGGCATCGATGACAGCCTGATCGACGGCAACCAGTCCTACGCCATCCAGTTTGCGGCCACAACATCTGCCGACAGTCTTTACGATGGACAAAACCCTGCCGCTGTTCAGGTGGTTAATGTTGACGACGACAGTGCCGCCTTTAACATCAGTCCCATTAGTCGTAACACTGGTGAAGACGGTACAAGTGCTACGTTTAGTGCACAACTCACCACACAGCCAACGGCGAGCGTCACTATTGCGATCAGCAGTTCAGATGTCAGCGAGGGCAGCGTTGATCAAGCCAGCATCGCCTTTGACATGAACAACTGGAATATCCCGCAAACCATCACCGTCACCGGTGTGGATGATGCGGAGGATGACGGTGACCAGCCCTATACCATCCAGCTGGCTGCCGCCACATCCGGCGACACCCATTATAATGGACTTATCCCAGGCAACGTCAGCATCACCAACACGGATGATGATACCGCCGGTTTTATTGTTGGCCCCCTATCCGGTGATACCGCAGAAGCCGGTACCACCGCCAGTTTCACCGTTGCCTTAAGCAGTGCGCCAACTGCCAGTGTCAGCATCGCCATCACCAGCACCGATGTGGACGAAAATACCGTCAGCCCATCATCCATCAACTTTGATGCCGACAATTGGAATACGGCCCAAACCATTACCGTCAGCGGTGTGGATGATGCGATTGATGATGGCGATCAAACCACCATCATTGTGCTTGCTGCGGCCACATCGGCCGATGTCAATTATCACGGCCAAAAACCTGCCGATGTTACCGTGACCAATAGCGATGATGATGGACTGCCTACGGTTATCTTGAGTATCGACAATGCCAGTCTGGCCGAGGCCGGTGGCGTGGCAACCGTCACCGCCACATCAAGCGGTGTATCCGCACAAAATATTATTGTGAACCTGGTTTATAGCGGTACATCAAGCCGTGGGAACGACTACACATCAGCCAACAGCATCAGTATAACGGCGGGCAATACAACGGGTACGGTGCAGATCGGCGCACAACAAGACAGCCTCGACGAAGATAATGAAAGCATTGTTATCGACATCGACTCGGTGACTAACGGTATCGAATCCGGGGCTCAAAAAATCAGTGCCACTATTATTGATGATGACCAGCAACCCAGCGTCACATTAAGCATTGATACCTCAACATCATTGAGTGAAGCCACAGGCATGGCCAATCTTACCGCCTCACTCAGCGAAGAATCGGGACGACCGGTCACGGTCAACCTAGCCTACACCGGCACGGCAATCGCCGGTAGCGATTATGCCAAATCCGACGCCATCACGATTCCCCCAGGAAATACCTTTGCCCAAGTCGCATTAAATGTCATTGATGATGCCTTGGACGAAAGCGATGAAACCATCGTCATCGACATCAGCAGCGTCCACAATGGGGCTGAAATTACCGCCCAGCAAGTAACCGTCAGCATTGCGGATGACGACCTCCCGCTCGTCACCTTTATAACGGCCGAGCAAAGTGTGGCAGAGGACGCAGGCACGGTTACCCTAAGCGCATCCCTGGACCAAGCCGCAGCCTTCGCAGTCTCTGTTCCCTTTAGCGTCACGGGCAGCGCAACACCCGGCGCTGACCATGACCTGGGTAATGGCGAAATTATTGTACTGGCCAATGAAACCACAGGAACCACGGCCTTTAGCGTGCAAAATGACGATACGGTTGAAGGTGCTGAAACCATCATCATCACCCTGGGCAGCCCGGTCAACGCCGCCCTGGGTGCAACCACCGTGCATACCGTGACCATCACCGATAATGACAATCCTGGTTTTGTGGTGAGCCCCATCAGCGGTAATACCCGCGAAGAAGGTGGCACCGCAACCTTCACCCTGGCATTGCTCAGCGCACCCATTGCGGATGTCAGCATTGCCATCAGCAGCGACGACGCCAGCGAAGGCGTTACTGATAAATCCGCCGTCACATTCTCTGAGTCTAACTGGAACATCGCGCAAACCATCACCGTCACTGGGCTCGACGACAGTACCGTCGATGGGGATCAAAATTATTCCATCATCCTGGCCGCCGCCACATCCAGTGACACGCACTACAATGGCCTCAAAGCCAATGATGTCGCGCTCATCAATACCGATAATGACAACGCCGGCTTTGTGGTGAGCCCCATCAGCGGTAATACCCGCGAAGAAGGTGGCACCGCAACCTTCACCCTGGCATTGCTCAGCGCACCCATTGCGGATGTCAGCATTGCCATCAGCAGCGACGACGCCAGCGAAGGCGTTACTGATAAATCCGCCGTCACATTCTCTGAGTCTAACTGGAACATCGCGCAAACCATCACCATCACCGGGCTGGACGACAGTACCGTCGATGGGGATCAAAATTATTCCATCATCCTGGCCGCCGCCATATCCAATGACACCCACTACAATGGCCTCAAAGCCAATGATGTCATGCTCATAAACACCGACAAGAACTTAGCCCCATCCGCCAGTAACGTCAGTATCAGCGATGGCAACGTAGGTGGTGCCGTGGTGGGTGATAGCCTGACAGGCAGTTACACGTTTACCGATGTCAACGGAGACCTTGAAGGGGTCTCTACTTATCGTTGGTTACGCAATGGCGTAGCCATCAATGGTGCAAGTAGCACAAACTACACCCTGGTGGCCGCCGATGGTGGTCAGAACATCACCTTCGAAGTCACCCCGGTAGCGGCAACAGGGGTTTTATCCGGTGTGGCGGTGGTATCCAGTGGTCTGACTGTTGACCTGGAAGCTGCGCTGCTTTCGCTGAAGATTGGCATTAAACAACTGCAATTCAGCTGGTCGGTGGTGAGCAATGCGACTCATTACAAATTGATGGAAAATCCTGATGGCAGCTCGGGTTTTAGCCAGCTGGGGGCAGATATCACCACCACCTCACACACAGTGGATATTGCAGTGCATCGCCAGGACTGGCCCAATGCCCGGTATTTATTGCAGGCCTGTGATGAGAATGGCTGTAGCAGTTCCAGCGAGGTTAGCACTCTGGGGGGTATGTTATCCGCCATTGCTTATGTTAAGGCTTCCAACACCGGGGCGAGTGATTGGTTTGGCTGGTCCGTGGCCCTGAGCGGTGATGGCAACACCCTGGCGGTGGGGGCGTCTCAAGAAGCCAGCAACGCCACCGGCATCAGCACGGATGGCAGCGGTGAGGCCAATAATTCGGCAGTTAATAGCGGGGCGGTGTATGTGTTTAGTCGCAGTGCTGTTGATAGTAGTTGGTCTCAACAGGCCTATGTCAAGGCTTCCAACACCGGGGCGGAAGATTGGTTCGGCGACTCCGTGGCCTTGAGTGGCGACGGTAACACCCTGGCGGTGGGGGCTTATCTGGAGGACAGCAATGCCACCGGCATCAGCACGGATGGCAGTGGTGAGGCCGATAATTCGGCAGGTGCTTCTGGAGCGGTGTATGTGTTTAGTCGCAGTGGTGGCAGTTGGAGCCAACAGGCCTATGTCAAGGCATCTAACACCGGGGAAAGTGATCAATTCGGCTATTCCGTGGCCCTGGGTGACGATGGCAACACCTTGGCAGTGGGGGCTTATCTGGAGAGCAGCAATGCCACCGGCATCAGCACGGATGGCAGCGGTGAGGCCGATAATTCGGCAGACTGGGCCGGGGCGGTGTATGTGTTTAGTCGCAGTGGTGGCAGTTGGAGCCAGCAGGCCTATGTCAAGGCCTCCAACACCGAGGCGTATGATCGGTTCGGCCGGTCCGTGGCCCTGAGTGGTGATGGCAACACCCTGGCGGTGAAGGCGCATGGAGAAGGCAGCAATGCCACCGGCATCAGCACGAATGGCAGCGGTGAGGCCGATAATTCGGCAGGTGCTTCTGGAGCGGTGTATGTGTTTAGTCGCAGTGGTGGCAGTTGGAGTCAGCAGGCCTATGTCAAGGCCTCCAACACCGGGGCGGAAGATTGGTTCGGCGACTCCGTGGCCTTGAGTGGCGACGGTAACACCCTGGCGGTGGGAGCCCATTTGGAAGACAGTAGTGCCACCGGCATCAGCACGGATGGCAGCGGTGAGGTCGATAATTCGGCAGATGGTGCCGGGGCGGTGTATGTGTTTGGCCGCAGTGGTGGCAGCTGGAGCCAACAGGCCTATGTCAAGGCCTCCAACACTGGGGCGGATGATCGGTTCGGCCAGTCCGTGGCCCTGAATGATGATGGCAACACCCTGGCGGTGGGAGCCCATTTGGAGGACAGCAATGCCACCGGCATCAGCACGGATGGCAGCGGTGAGGCCGATAATTCGGCAGACTGGGCTGGGGCGGTGTATGTGTTTGGCCGCAGTGGTGGCAGCTGGAGCCAACAGGCCTATGTCAAGGCCTCCAACACCGGGGCAGTCGATTTTTTCGGCTATTCCGTGGCCCTGAGTGGTGATGGTAATACCCTGGCGGTGGGGGCCCATTTGGAAGACAGCAGCGCCACCGGCATCACTCACGGTGCGGACGCCACAGGTGCAGATAATAATGTAATCCATGCCGGAGCCGTGTATTTGTATTAGCTATCGGGCAAGCGTTTTTTTTCTCGTTCCCACGCTCCGCGTGGGAATGCATACGTGGGTACATGTGAAGCGGTGTATGGATTCCCACGGAGGACCGTGGGAACCAGGGGGGCTGGTGGGGGTGTGAGTACACAGAGAGATGAGCATGGGTAGGAGTTCTCGTTCTCAGGCTCCGCGTGGGAATGCATACCGTAGGTACATGTGAAGCGGCGTATGGGTTCCCACGGAGGACCGTGGGAACCAGGAGGGCTGGGGGGCGTGAATACACAGGGAAATAAGCATGGGCAGGAGTCGTTACAAAATTATTGATCCGGCATTGCCGCATTTCGTGACTTGTACGGTGCTGCATTGGATTCCGGTTTTTACCCGTCCGGCAACGGTGGATATTGTGCTCGATTCATTGCGCTTTATGATGAAGGATGGTTTGACAGTACATGCCTATGTGATTTTGGAGAATCATTTGCATCTTGTGGTTAAGAGTGGTGATTTAAATCGTGATATGGCGCGCTTTAAATCGTACACCGCAAAACGGTTGTTAGGTTATCTGGCTGAGCATAATGCCCGGCAAATTCTGGAACAGTTGGCGTTTTATAAAAAGGCGCATAAGGATGACCGGGCTTATCAGTTTTGGCAGGAAGGATGTCATCCCAAGTGGATTCAGAATGATGAAATGATGCGGCAAAAAATTGAATATGTACATCAGAATCCGGTGCAGCGGGGTTATGTGGATTTGCCGGAGCATTGGCGTTATTCCAGCGCGCGGAGTTATGCGGGGCAGGCGGGGTTGTTGGCGGTGAATAAGGCGTGGTGAGGGGGTTCTCGTTCCCACGCTCTGCGTGGGAATGCATACGTGGGTACGTGTGAAGCGGCGTATGGGTTCCCACGGAGGACCGTGGGAACCAGGAGGGCTGGTGGGGGTGTGAATACACAGAGAGATGAGCATGGGAGGAGTTCTCGTTCCCACGCTCTGCGTGGGAATGCATACGTGGGTACGTGTGAAGCGGTGTATGGGTTCCCACGGAGGACCGTGGGAACCAGAGGTGGGCGTGGGCAGGGGTCACTTTTGGCCAGTCGCTGCTGATCTACTTTACATCAATCATCTGCACCGTCCCATCCGGCATGATCTCTGCCATTTGTCCTTTGGGTTCTTCGAGGAAGGCGAGGATCAGCAAAAATACAAAGGCTGAGACGATGCCGATGAACAGGAAGAACTGGTCATAATCCACCAGTGAGTTGACGGTGAGGAAGATTACGGCGCCGACGTTGCCAAAGGCACCGACCATGCCGGCGATTTGCCCGGTCATGCGGCGTTGCACTAGCGGCACCATGGCGTATACGGCGCCTGAACCGGCCTTGGAGAAAATCCCGGCGATGATGGTGATCGTCACGACCACCCACACCGGCCAAGCTTTATCGACCAAGCCCAGTATCAGGAAGCTGGCAGTGATACCGGCAAAGACGATGCCGAGGGTCAGCTTGCGGCCGATTTTGTCGCTGATCCAGCCGCCACCCGGTCGTGCGACCAGATTGATAAAGGGGTAGATGCCCGCCAGCAGGGCCGCTGTCACTTTTGGCACGTCGAACCAGTTGACGTAAAACATGGCCAGCATGGAGACTACAGCCAGCTCGGTGCCAAAGGTCACCAGATAGGCACAGTCGAGAATGGCCACTTGCTTGAATTTGTAGCGATGCAATTCCGGCACGGGTTTTTTCAGCACATGGCTATTGACGTGCCAGATTTTCCATATTTGCACCCCATAGATGGTCACCAGCGCGGCGTAAATTATCCAGGTGGCACCTTCGCCGATGAGACCCATGTTGGTGGGAGATAGCTTCCATGCCAGCACGCCCAGTGCCAGGAATAGGGGGATATTCATCAGCATGTACAACACTAGATCACCGCCACTGGTGATTTCCATGGCACCGGTTTTTTTGGGTTTGAAGTAAGTCGAACCCTTGGGCGTGTTGCTGACGCGGGTGTAATACAACACGCCGTAAACGATGGCGGCGATACTGGCGACCGTCAGCGCAATGCGCCAGCCGTTGGCATCACCCACCATTGAAGCGATGAAGGGCAGGGTGAATGCGGCACCAGCGGCGCCGAAGTTACCCCAGCCGCCGTAGATGCCCTGTGCCAGTCCAGTCTGCTTGGCGGGGAACCATTCGCCGATCATGCGAATACCCACGACAAAACCCGCACCGATGAAGCCGGAGAGAAAGCGCAGCAGTGCCAGTTGCTCGTAGCTGCCTGACCAGGCAAAGGCGATGCTGATCAGGCCGCCCAGGACCAGGATGACGGTGTACATAATGCGTGGGCCGAGTTTGTCCACTAACATGCCGACGATGATGCGTGCGGGGATGGTCATGGCTACGTTGAGGATCAGCAGTACTTTGGCCTGTTGGTCAGTGAGGTCGAGCGCCTCTTTGATGAACGGCATGATTGGCCCCAGCCCCAGCCACACGACAAACGTCATGAAAAATGCAAACCAGGTGTAGTGCAGGATGCGGATGTTGGCTTTGCTAAAGTCGAGGATGTTGAGTTGCTGTGACATTGTGTTGTTCCAGTGTGTTCAGGGCGTTGTTGGTAGATGATTTTTGCCAGCCGCCGTATGGCATACGGCAGGGATTTAGCAACAACTATGCCATTAGTCTATCTTGTTGTATTTAATGAAGAAATAACTTCTTTCCTGTGTGGTATTGATAAAGTGGGCACCGTCATGGTGCAGATTTTTTGTGTTAGAATTGTGCTCGGTTTTGCGTCTGTTTTGGCGGGTTGCGGGTTATATGTAGTGTCCGCAGGCGCGGAAACCTGTCACCATTATTCTACATAACTATCGATAAATCAGTGAACTACAGTTTTTTTGATTTGCTGCCGGTACGCTGTGTCAGTGCTGTTTTACCATTTCCGCAGAAATAATAAGTCGATGCTTAAAGACAAGGCAGGCGGTTTATTTTTCGCACTAATATAGTGCGTTAATTGGGCGCGTACACAAAGGTGATTTTGTTGTGTTGATAATAACTCTTTATTAACCAATGAGATAGATTGTTTTATTTTGTGTGGCACATGAATTGCTACAGCGCTGAGGATAAGGCGCAGAGAAATGTATTTTGTGCCACGCCCCATTGAGATCAATTGTGTGACCGGAGAAGTAACAAGATGAAAGAAAAACTCGTCCTGATCGGTAACGGCATGGCAGGCATGCGGGCCATTGAGGAATTACTCGATATTGCGCCGGAGATGTATGACATCACCGTGTTCGGCGCAGAGCCCTATGGTAACTACAACCGTATTTTGCTGTCGCCAGTGCTGGCCGGTGAAAAGACCATTGATGAGATCATGCTTAATGATGAGCAGTGGTATGCGGACAACGGCATTGCTTTGCACAAAGGTAAAAAGGTCAGCACGATTGATCGCCGCAATCGCAAAGTGGTGGCGGAAGATGGCACCACAGAAGAGTATGACCGTCTGTTGCTGGCGACGGGCTCCAATCCTTTTATCATTCCTGTACCGGGGCATGATTTGCCGGGGGTGATCAGTTTCCGTGACATCTACGATGTGGATGCGATGATGGCGTCCTCCAAAAAACATAAACATGCCGTGGTCATCGGAGGTGGTTTGTTGGGGCTTGAAGCGGCCAATGGACTTATGTTGCAGGGTATGCACGTTACCGTGGTGCATCTTGGTGACACGTTGATGGAACGACAGATGGATGCTGTCTCCGGTGATATGCTGAAAAAATCGCTGGAAGAACGTGGCCTGAATTTTTTGATGAATGCGAGTACTGAAGCGATTACCGGTGAAGACCGTGTCAAGGGTGTGCGCTTTAAAGATGGGCTGGAAATTGCGGCGGATCTGGTGGTGATGGCGGTGGGTATTCGTCCTAACATGGAACTGGCGGAAAGCGTCGGCCTGCATTGTGAGCGCGGTGTTGTGGTGAATGACACCATGCAAACCTATGATCCAAAAATTTATGCCGTGGGCGAATGTGTGCAGCATCGCGGTGATACTTATGGTCTCGTTGCCCCCTTGTTTGAGCAGGCCAAGGTCTGTGCCAATCATCTGGCCAAAATGGGTATCGCCCGTTACGAAGGCTCAGTGACGTCGACCAAGTTGAAAGTCACGGGCATTGATCTGTTTTCGGCGGGTGACTTTATCGGCGACGACACGACCGAAGATATTGTTATGCAGGATGCTGCGCGCGGTATTTACAAAAAAGTCGTCCTTAAGGACAACAAAATCCAGGGGGCCGTGATGTACGGTGACACCGTTGATGGTGCCTGGTATTTCCAGTTGATGCGCGACGGTACTGATACCAGCGACTTTCGTACTACCTTGATGCTGGGGCAGGCCCATCTGGGTGATTCGGGCCATGGCGGTAATACCGCAGCAGCGAACATGAGTGATGACATGGAGGTGTGTGGTTGTAATGGCGTGTGTAAAGGCGACATCGTCAAGGCCATCAGCTCAAAAGGCTTGTTCACGTTAGATGACGTGCGTTCGCATACCAAGGCTTCCAATTCCTGTGGTTCCTGTACCGGTTTGGTGGAACAGATTCTCGCCAGCACCCTGGGTGGTGACTACTCGGCAGCGCCGCACAGTAAACCCATGTGCAAGTGTACAGATCACCCGCATGATGACGTGCGTCAGGCGATTAGAGAACGGCACCTTATCAGTATTCGTGCGGTGATGGACTCTATGCAGTGGAAGACAGTGGATGGCTGTGCATCCTGTCGTCCGGCGCTGAACTATTATCTGATTTCCACCTGGCCCGCAGAGGCCAAGGATGATGCGCAGTCGCGTTATATCAACGAACGCGCCCATGCCAATATTCAAAAAGATGGCACGTACTCCGTGGTGCCGCGCATGTGGGGTGGGTTAACCAATCCCAAAGAGCTGCGCGCCATTGCGGACGTGGTGGATAAATTTAATGTGCCGGAAATGAAAGTCACCGGTGGTCAGCGCATCGATTTATTTGGTATCAAAAAAGAAGATCTGCCAGCAGTGTGGGCAGACCTTAATGCAGCGGGCATGGTGTCTGGCCATGCTTATGGCAAGTCACTGCGCACGGTAAAGACCTGTGTGGGGAAAACCTGGTGTCGCTTTGGTACACAGGATTCCACTGCCATGGGTGTGGAGCTGGAACGACTGAGCTGGGGTTCCTGGATGCCGCACAAATTCAAAATGGCGGTGTCGGGTTGCCCACGCAATTGTGCTGAAGCCACCATTAAAGATTATGGAGTGGTGTGTGTGGATTCAGGCTACGAGTTACATGTAGGCGGCAACGGAGGTATTACCGTGCGTGTCACCGATCTGCTGTGCAAGGTGGAAACCGAGGAGGAGGTTTACGAGTACAGCAAGGCTTTCATGCAGCTTTATCGTGAAGAAGCACATTACCTGGAGCGTACCGCACCGTGGATCGAGCGTGTTGGCTTATCCCATATCAAGCAATATGTGGAAGAAGATGCCAACAATCGTAAGGCTTTGGCCGAGCGTTTTGATGAATCACAAAAATATGCGCAAATTGATCCTTGGGCAGAACGTGCCAGCAAAGGTGTTGCGGAACATGAATTCACTTCTTTGAAGCAGATAGGGTGATTGTTATGTCAGACTGGATTGAAGTAGGCGTTATTGAAGATATTCCAATATTGGGTGCGCGAGTGGTTTCAACAACGGATGGCAACATCGGTGTGTTCCGCACGGCGGATGATGAAATTTTTGCCCTGCGTGATGAATGTCCGCATCAAAAAGGGCCATTGTCGCAAGGCATTGTGCATGGTAGGCGGGTGACCTGTCCTTTGCATAACTGGAATATTGAGTTGGACAGTGGTGAAGCTGTTGCACCTGATGAAGGCTGTGCTGCCAGTTATCCGGTGAAAGTTGAAGGCGGTAAAGTTTTTCTATCGCTTGTTGTCGCCAGTTAACGGATTAGTCGCAAGACATCAATAATAGTAGCGGGGTGGAAAATGCTTTTGGGGCGCAAAAAGAAAAATCCGATAAAAATTGTCGACAAAAAAGTCGAAAAATGGATATACACGACTTGTGGTTATTGCTCTACGGGCTGTTCTATCGAAGTGGGCATCGATGCGCAAAACAAGCCGGTGGCAACGCGTGGCGTGGCTAATGCCGATGTCAATCGTGGCAAGCTGTGTATTAAAGGCATTTTTGAAGTGGATATCTTTGAGGCGAGTGGTCGCGGCAAAGAGCCACTGATTCGCGAGTCGATTCACGATGAATATCGTGCCGTCGAGTGGGATGGTGCCTTGGATAAAGCGGGTGCGGAAATTCAGCGTATCCAGGAAAAATACGGCCGTGATTCCTTTGCTATTGTTTCCACCGGTCAATTACTCACCGAAGAATTTTATGCCTTGGGCAAATTGTCGCGTGGGGTGATTGGTACCAATAACTATGATGGCAATACCACTTTGTGTATGGCCTCTGCGGTGTCTGGTTACAAACGCTCTTTTGGTTCTGATGGAGCGCCAGGCTGTTACGAGGATTTTGAAAGTACCAATTGCCTGATTGCCTTCGGTTCCAATCTGCCGGAACAACATCCGATTATTTATTGGCGCATGCGCGAGGAGCGTGAAAAAAGGCATTTCCCGCTCATTGTGGTTGATCCTCGTGTCACCATGTTCGCGCAGTTCGCGGATATGCATTTACCGATTACACCGGGAACCGATGTGGTGTTGTTGAATTCACTGATGCACGTAATTCTTGCCGAAGGCTTGGAAGATCGTGAGTACATTGATAAATACACTAATGGCATTGAAGACGTTGAAGCCTGCGTTAAAGAGTACGATCCGGTCAGTGCAGCAAAAGTCTGCGGTATCGATGAAGATACGATTCGCACAGTGGCACGATTGTATGGCAAGGCCGGTGCGGCAATGTCGATTTGGACCATGGGCATTAATCAGTCCACGCATGGTTCTGACGGCGTGGTTGGCATCAATAATCTTAATTTGATTACGGGTAACATCGGTAAGCCGGGAGGGACATCTCTGTCGATCACCGGACAATGCAATGCCATGGGTACGCGTGAATGGTCATCTTGCTCGGGCTTGCCCGGTTATCGTTATCTGGAGAATGAGCAAGACCGCAAAGATGTGGGAAAATTCTGGGGTGTTGATCCCGAGTTTTTCCCAAAAAAACGTGGGCTTGCCGAAACGGATATTTTTCCTGCGATTGAGACCGGGCAAATTAAAGGTCTGTGGTTGATCGCAACCAATCCGATGACCTCGATGCCGAATACCGCACGGATTCGTAAGACATTGGAAAAGCTGGAATGCCTTATTGTGCAAGATTCCTATCGTGATGTGGAAACCACGGAGTATGCGCATATTTTTTTCCCCGGTGCGGTATGGGCAGAAAAAGAAGGTGTGTTTACCAATACCGAACGCCGCGTGAACATTGTGCGCAAGGTGACAGAACCCTACGCCAAATCCAAGTCAGACCTCTGGATTATCAACGAAATGGCTAAGCGTTTTGAGCAAGGTAAAAATGTCAGGTTCCCGGATACTCCGACAGAAGTGTTCGATGAAATGCGTGAGTTATCCAGAGGACGCATGTTGGATATCTCTGGCATGAGTCATGACAAACTGGAGGATCAATGTGGTTTGCAATGGCCGTGTCGTGAAGGAGACGTTGATGCGGAGGGTAACGCAGTCGGTGATCGGCGTCTCTACATGGAAGGTGGATTCCAGCATGCAGATGGCAAAGCCAAACTGATCCCGTTGCCTTTTATTGATAATAATGAAGTACCCGATGAGGAATATCCTTTCTGGATGAATTCAGGGCGTCTGGTTGAGCATTTTCATACGCGCACCAAGACTGGAAAAGTCGGCAACTGCAATAAATACAGTCCGACCGCTTTTATGGAAATGAATCCCGATGCTGCGTCCGAGCTAGGCGTGGAGCATATGTCGTATGTGCGGGTGGTCTCAAAACGGGGTGATGCTGTGGTGTTGGTACAGCTAACACAACGTGTGCCACACAATATGGTATTTATTCCTTTCCACTTTCATGATTGTGTTAACCGGTTGACATTAGGTTTGCTTGACCCTCACTCACGCCAGCCTGCCTTCAAACAGAATGCGGTGCGTATTGAACATGTGGATCAACAGGAAGCAGCAACAATGAATGTTGAACTGCGTAAATTTTAAGCTCGGAGTAAACCATGTTCGAAGTACGTGATGATGAACCAAAATATGCTTTTCTCTCTGACCCGGATGTGCGAGAGAAGAATGCGCACGGAAAATTTATTGAGCTGGTAGAAAAATCCAGTGCGCTGCATGGTCAGAGTTTATATATTAATAATGATGCGGGGATTGGTGACAATCCGAACCGTTACAAGCAGCACGGTTTCCATTTTACTGCGGATAATTGTATTGCCTGTCATGCCTGTGAAGCGGCCTGTAGCGAAAAAAATGATAATCCCGCGCATCTTGCCTTTCGTAGCGTGGGCTATGTTGAAGGCGGAACGTATCCCGATTATCAGCGCATGAATATTTCTATGGCTTGTAATCATTGTGACGACCCGGTTTGTCTGAAGGGCTGTCCCACACGAGCGTACACAAAATTTGCGGAATATGGTGCGGTGTTACAAGATCCGGATATCTGTTTTGGCTGTGGTTATTGCACTTGGGTTTGTCCTTACAATGCGCCGCAACTTGATCCTGTAAAGGGACAGGTATCGAAATGTAATATGTGTGTGGACCGCCTGGAAGTCGGTTTAAAGCCTGCGTGTGTGTCGGCTTGCCTTGGAGGCGCGCTGGAATTTGGTGTGATTGAAAATTCACCGGAAAACCGGGATCAGGTTAAATTAAATATTCCAGGTTTTCCTACCACAGACATCACTCATCCTAATATTCGTTTTCAGCAAAAGCGTAGCATGCCACGTGAAATGAGCCGTCCGGATTCCATGCCGCTGAAATATCACCGTGATGATGCGCAGGGTAAATATGTGCCCGTAGTGGATGAAGCAAAAGGCAAACAGCAACGCCAGTGGAATCTTCGCCAATTACTGGGTTCACACGAAAATGCCCATATCATTTTCACCCTGTGCGCACAAACGGTAATCGGTGCATTTATGTTGTTAATGTTTGGCCCATGGTTGGGTATGTCTACTGTGGTCGTGGTTAAATCTGAAGCCTTTCTATCGTTGTTTGCCACTTTATTTGTGGTACTGGCCGTAGGTATGTTCAAGCTCAACATGCATTTGGGCAAACCGATGCGCTTTTATCGTGGGTTTAATAACTGGCGTCTGTCGCCCGTGAGCCGTGAAATTGCCGGTGTGTCATTGTTTTTTGGTGGCATGACGGGTTATGGATTTTTCACGACGTTAATCAATTATGAACTGATAACGTTGCCGTTTATTCAGTGGTTGGCGACAGCATCTGCATTGGCTGCAATACTGGGCGGTGTCGTTGGTTTTTATTACATGTATAAACTTTATCGTATTCCTGCTCGCCCCTATTGGGATCACTGGCAAACGGGCAGCAGTTTTATCGCAACGGCGTTAATGCTGGGCTCAACATTGATTCTGTTGGTGGGTGGATTTATTTTGGGTACGCAGTTCATGTTGAATATGCTGCCTCAGTTAGTTTGGGTTGTTTTTACCGGTATTGTTTTGGAAAGTATTGGCTTAGTCGCTCATGCCCGAGATTTAAAACGACAGGGGGGAGAAGGTGCAGCCTCTCATTTTGAACAGCGGACCCGTTTTGGGAACGCCTATGTACTGCGTAATGTGCTGTTATTGATAAATCTTTTGTTGGTTACTGTCTTGGCAGTGGGTGAGTTCACTCAGCCGTTAACGGTCGTAGCATTAGGCAGTGTGACATTATTGTCGATGCTGGCAATGACGGTTATCAGCCGCGCGCTATTTTATGTATTGGTTATTCCCACCACGATGCC
>Ga0316202_10001679_pt1 | contig 16444 bp, 11 predicted proteins | sample 3monrhotite_MG_FD_204934 | JGI IMG/M metagenome (GOLD analysis project Ga0316202, IMG submission 204934) | Microbial mat bacterial communities from mineral coupon in-situ incubated in ocean water Damariscotta River, Maine, United States -... | ecosystem: Environmental > Aquatic > Marine >... | reverse complement strand
GGGGCCGCTCGGCCGAGGTGGCATGGGGGTCGTCTACGAGGCGTACGATCTGGAGATGGGGCGGCGGGTGGCGGTCAAGCGCCCGCACCTGGACCCGCTGCCGTCGCGGGCGACGATCGAGCGCTTCTTTGCCGAGGCGATCCTCACCGGCCAGCTCCAGCATCCCAACATCGTTCCTGTCTACAGCTGCCTGCGGGACAGCCTGGGCATGCCCTTCTTCGTCATGAAGAAGGTCGTCGGGCAGACCCTCTCGGATGTGCTCAAGTCGATCCGGGCAGGCGATCCGGTGGTCAAGGCGGCCTGGGACCGGCACCGCTGCCTCAGCGTCTTCGAGCAGATCTGCCTCGCGGTTGGTTTTGCCCACGACCACGGCGTTCTCCACCGTGACCTGAAGCTGGCGAACATCATGATCGGCCACCAGGGTGAGGTCTACGTCATGGACTGGGGCGTCGCGGGTGTCCGAGAGCACATGCGCGAGCAGGCTGCCAGCATCGATGAGATCGTGATCCACCACCAGCGGCCTGGCACGCGGGTCGGCACGGTCATCGGCACGCAGTCGTACCTCAGCCCCGAGCAGGCCCGTAAAGACAACGGTGCTGTCGGAAAGCCCAGCGATGTCTGGTGCCTCGGTCTGATCCTCGCGGAGCTGTTTGCACGCGAGACCATCTACTCGCAGCCGCTCGACCTCCAATTTGGCCCCGGGGTCGCCCAGCGGCTCCGCAAGCGTGCGGTCCCCGAGGGAGTCGTCGACATTGTGGCGCGCTGCCTGCGGCCGGAGCCTGCCGAGCGCTTCTCGGACGCGAGCCGACTCGCCGCGCAGGTCCGCAAGGTCCTCAACGGCGAGGAGCGTCGGCGGCGCGCCTTCGCCGAGCTTGAAGAGAGCCAGCGTGCCCTGCACGCCCACCACGAAGCGCTCCAGGCGGAGCGGCGGCTCTTTGCGCTCCTGGAGAGCATGGAGGACTCGGTCCCGAGCTGGAAGCCGCTGGACTCTCCGGAGAAGTGTGCCCAGCAGGAGGCACGCGAGGACTACGAGGCGGTCCTGCTGACCCTCGACGAGAGCTTCAACAAGGCGATGACCTGTGGGGAGCGGGCGCTGTCCCACGATCCGGGCTCTGAAGAGGTCCGCGCGATCCTCGCAGACATCTACTGGGTCGGCTACGCCCAGGCAGACGAGCGAAACGACCGACGGAGCCGCGCGCTGTTCGAGAGCCGGATCCGCGCGATGGACGTCGACGCGGTCCTCCGCCGGCTGGACTGGGTGGGCGCGCTGAGCCTGGACACGGTGCCCTCTGGCGCCGAGGTCCTCCTCCAGCGTGTTGAGCAGAGCGGGCTCATCTGGTCGATGTCTGACCCCGTGTGCGTGGGCGTGACCCCGCTCCAGGCACACACGCTCCCACAGGGCTCGTACGTGCTGACCCTGAAGAAGCCGGGCTACGCGGACACGACCTACCCCGTGCTCATCTCGCGGCTGCGAGACTGGGACGGCGGCCGGGTGCGGCTGTTCCGCCCCGAGCAGATCCCTGCGGGCATGGCCTACGTCCCTGGCGGCCCGGCGCTCCTCGGATCTGGCGCTGGTCGGATGGGGCGGCGCATCCTGCCGCGCTTCTGGGCCGATGTGCCAGGCTTTTTTGTCTCCCAGCACCACATCACCCAGCAGGAATACTGCGAATTCATGAACGACATCCCGCGCGACGAGGCCACTGCGCGCCTGCCGCGGACGACGGAGTTCAACGAGCCGCTGTGGGAGGCACCAGGGGACGGCGAGCCGTTCGCCTTCCCGGACGTGGACGCGGACGGTACGCGGTGGGAGGGGAGCTGGCCCATCATCGGTGTGTCGTACACCGACGCAGAGGCCTACCTTCGCTGGCGGTCACTGCGTGACGGGCGGACGCTGCGGCTGCTGGCCGAGAACGAGTGGTCCAAGGCCGCGCGCGGTGCGGACGGGCGGCGGTATCCGTGGGGACGCATCTTCGACGCCACGCTGTGCCTGATGGAAGACTCTGACAAGGAGTGTTCCCAGCCCAAGCCCGTCGGGACCTACCCACTGGACCGGTCGGTGTACGGCGTCTGTGACGTTGCTGGCTCTGTGCGCGAGTGGGTCTGTGGCGTGGACAACGTGCCGTCTGGCTTCCGGCTGATGCGCGGCGGCGGGTTCGCGATGTCGGTGGTCCAGTGTGACCTGAGCAACCGGTTCTGGGCCCGGCCTCCCGACGCTGCGAGCTACCTCAGCTTCCGGGTGGCCTGTGACCTTCCGGAAGAAGAGTAGCGGTCAGTCCCGACGGGGCGGGGGACCGATCGGCATGTCCTCAAGCTGCGCGGTGCCCGGCTCGTAGACGGTGGCGTAGAACTGCGGGTGGACCATGTGCTTCTCGCGCAGCTCCGGGTCGCGCCGGATGGCCATGTTCTTGGCCGCGGGGGCGAGGGCGGCGTGGAACCCCTGGAAGGGGATGCCGAAGGTCGACTGGAGGGCGTCTGGATCGACGCTGAAGTCCTCGCTGAACCAGCGGCTCATCTCGCTGAGCTGGTTGGAGAAGCGGCGCACCGGCCGTCCGAGGCGGCTTCCGAGGGCGACGAGGGGGCCGGGGAGGGGGCGGCCGCTGGGCTGGACGTCGAGGGCGTCGCAGGCGGCCTCGAAGGCCTCGCGGGGGGTGATGGCCTGCAGGCCGCCGACCTCGACGGTGCGGTTGCGCACCGCGTCGAGGTCGAGGCTGCTGACGAGCATCAGCGCGAGGTCGCGGGTCGAGACGGGGTACATCGTGTTCTCGCCGGGGCCGGGCAGCATCGCCGAGCCGCGCTCGCGGACCCGGAAGGCGAGGTCGAGGAAGTGCTGCTCGTGGAGGGGCGCGCGGAGGATCGTGTAGTCGATCCCGGAGCCGATGAGCAGCTCCTCGGCGCCCTTGCGGGCATAGAACGAGGGGACCGTGTAGCCACGGTCGACGCCCGCGCAGGACAGCAGGACGACGCGCTTGATGCCGCGCTCCCGCGCGAGGCGGAACAGGGCGTTGTGGCCGTCGAGGGTCACCGAGGTGTGGTTGTTGTCGCGGCTCTCAAGGCGCACGCCGGAGCAGACGATGAGGTAGTCGACGTCGCGCGCGGCGCGGCTGACGCTGAGCTCGTCGCGGAGGTCGCCGAAGAAGTAGTGGCAGCCGGTGTCGTTGAGCCAGAAGTACTCGCTGCCTTTTCGGACAAGGCTGCGGACGTCGAGCTTGAGTCGCCGCAGGGTGCGGACGACCTGCTCTCCGACGCGGCCGGTGGCTCCAGTGACCAGGATCATCTGTCAGGCTCCGGTTGCTGAGCGGGTGTGCGCAGAGTATCCCCCTGCTCATGGACGATCGAGACGACGCAGAGCAGGGCTCCGAGAAGGTAACTGATCCAGCCCAGACTGACGCCCTCGCCGTGGCAGGCGTCGCGCTGGCGGACGCGCTTGGGCGGGTCTTCCGTGTCGCGGCGCGCCGTGGCCGCGCGGAGCTGACACGCGCAGCGGTCCAGGGGCGGGTGCGCTTCGAGCTGCGCCAGCTCCGCCGGGACCGGCAGCGCATGTTCGAGAAGCTTGGCCGCGAGGTGGTCAACCTCGTCGAGGGTGGGGAGGTCACGCATCCAGGCCTGGTGCGGGGCGCCCAGCGGATCGAGCAGCTCGACGCGCAGATTTCTGACGTTGAGACGCGCATCCGGCAGGAGGCAGAGGCGGCGGCGGCATCGGAGGGAGAAAAAAATCTTGACGGGCAGGAGGGGCCCCAATAATCCCAAAAACGCCGGGGGGGAGGAACACCTTTTCGGGCTTTGAAAGCGCTGTGGGGGTGTAGCTCAGTTGGGAGAGCACTTGAATGGCATTCAAGGGGTCAGGAGTTCAAATCTCCTCACCTCCACACTTTGAACCGCCGAGGCAAACCGCCTCGGCGGTTCTTCGTTTTTCTTGACCCGCTTTGCACGGCCCGGTTCTCCGCGGTCGAGACGGCTATCGGGCCGGTGGGGATGATGCTGTCGGCGGACGGGGTTGTCTGACGCGAGCGCGACACGATATTGACAACGGCGCAACCGTCTGTGACCTTTGTCCCCATTCCTCTCAGATGGCCCCCCCGGACGTGAACGTCTCGTGGGCTCAGAGCCACTGACCTGTCCAGCCAAGGAGAGCTGTCCATGTTCCTCACCCTGCTCGCGGCGACCTCTCTCCTGGGTGGAGTGAGCGCGGCCGCCGACTTCCCCGACGCCGCCTACCAGCTCGTGCTCGACAAGTACGAGATCAACATCCGCGACTTCCGCTTCCCCTCCGGGCTGCGGGTCATGTTCCAGGCTGAAAACAGCCAGCCGATCGTCGCCATCACCGCGGTCATCGACCGCGGCAGCGAGTTCGACCAGGAAGGCCACGACGGCATCGCCCACGTCGTCGAGCACCTCGCCTTCCGCGCCCGCCACGGCGACCTGCCCAAGAACATGGACGTCATCAAGCAGCTCGGGGGCAACTTTAACGCCTCGACCTCGGTTGACTGGACCAACTACATGACAGTTGCTCCAATCGACTCGATGATCCCGCTGCTCCAGATCGAGGCAAAGCGCCTCAAGAACGGCGTCGCCAACGTCACCGAGTCCGACGTCCGCGCCGAGGTCGAGATCGCCCGGAACGAGCTGCGGATGCGCTACGAGAACGCAGCCGTCGGCGCCGCCTGGGACGAGCTGGGCCGCATGCTCTTCCCCGAGGAGCACCCCTACACCCGCTCGACCATCGGCGACCACAACACGCTGTCCAACATCGCGCTGCCGGACGTCCAGGAGTTTGTCTCGGACAACTACCGGCCCGAGTACACCACGATCGTGGTCGTCGGTGACTTCGACCTCAACAAGTCGTCGGACATCTGGTACAGCGCCTTCCAGGACGACCTGGAGCTGCTGATGGCGCCCGAGGACGCCGAGGCGTACCTCTCGATGGAGAGCGCCGACGACAAGACCGCGTTCCTCAACGAGTGGTTCCCGAAGCTCCAGGAGTTCATGGTCCAGCAGAGCCAGGAGCCGCCCCCGCCGCGGGTCGAGTGTGACCAGCGCTCCGAGCCGCCGATGCCGAACACCCAGGAGACGGCCAAGGTCGAGGGCATGGTCGACCGCGACACGGTCATCCTGTCCTGGAGCTTGCCCGGCGGCTACTGCGAGGACCAGCCGAACATGCAGATCATGGCCAACGTGCTGACCCAGTACGTCGGCCAGGCCATCGCGTCGGAGTGGAGCCCCTCCGGTGACATGGGCTGCTTCACGCAGGCAGAGGAGTACTACAGCCAGCTCATCTGCTACATCGACGTCGCCGCCAGCGACTACAACGCGATGCGGACCATCGAGAAGGCGCCCGACGGCCTCATCAAGATGGTCGAGATGCCGCCGCCGGAGTACCGCCAGTTCGTCGAGGCCTCCTACAGCCAGGCGCGCCTGTCGGCGATGGCCGGCGTGCTCCAGAGTGTCGACCTCGTCAGCAGCATTGGTGGTGGCCGGGCGACCGACACGGCGATGTTCACGCACTTCACCGGCGACCCGGCGTACTTCACGGCGCAGATGAACGCCTACAACGCTCTCGACCCCGAGATCATTCGCCAGATGGCGATGAAGTATCTCACCCGCGACCGCATGGTCTCGGTCATCGTCGAGCCGATGGACGAAGAAGAGCGCGCCCGCCGCGAGGCGAGCGCGAAGGGCGCCAAGAAGGACGACGACGCGGCCTACCACGCGACCACCGAGGAGGACGCCTTCGCGCTCCTGTTCGACCCGGAGTCGCTGACCGCCGAGGCCATCGAGTCGACCACGATCACCCCGGTGCTCGAGACCACCCGCGAGTTCACCCTCGACAACGGCCTGCGGGTCGCCATCATGGACTACGGCGAGGCGCCGCTGGTGCGTGTCGGCCTCCAGGTTGAGGGCTCTGACAGCCGCAGCGATCCCTACGGGATCGATCGCCTCTCGGAGTCGCTCGCCGGCTACGGCGGCAACGGCGGCGGTGACCTGCTGCGCGTCGCCGGCAGCCTCGGCTACTCCAACAACAACACGATGGTCGCCTCGGGCTCCTCGGCCAACCTCGACGCCCTGCTGCACAACATGCGCTGGCGGGTCGAGGACATCGACTGGACGATGTCCTCCAAGAAGGGCCGGATCAAGTCGTACCGCAGCTCTGCCAAGCGCGACGGCAAGTACCCGGAGACCTGGGCCGACCGCCTGAAGTTCGAGACCCTCTTCCCCGACCACGTGCTCGGTGAGTGGATGGCGCCCCAGGAATTCGACGCCATGGAGGACTGGGACAAGTCCATGCTGGAGCAGTGGCTGTACCGCAAGTGGCAGCCGGGCAACGCCGAGCTCATCATCGTCGGCAACGTCGAGCTCGACCAGGCCGAGCAGGACGTCCGCGAGTTCTTCGGCTCGTGGGAGGCTCGTCCCGGCATCGACACGACCCCGATCCCCGACATCCCCAAGCCGACCGCCAAGCCGGACCGCACGATCCTGATCTTCGACAAGCCCATCGCGACGCAGTCGGACATCCAGCTCATGTGCCAGGCCGACTGGTCGGGCCAGGAAGAGAACGCCCAGATCCAGATCGTCGGTGACGTTCTCTCGGAGCTCATCTGGCGGCAGCTGCGCGAGCGCAGCGGTGTCACCTACGGTGCCTACGCGTACCCGCAGTACATCGACGGCGGCACGGCGATGATCGGCATGGGCTCGCTGGTCCAGAACGACGCAGCCGGCTTCGCGGTCAAGACGATGCTGGAGCTGATGGAGGAGGTCAAGGGCGGCGACGTCGACGCCGGCGCCCTCGCGACGGCGAAGTGGTCCCGCGCCCGCGGCTACGGCCTCGGCCAGCAGTCCGGCAACCAGATGCTCAACCGCCTCCTCGCGGTCGACGCCGGCAACTTCGACTACTTTGACATGTACAAGTCGACCCTCGGCGAGGTCGACGCCGCGGCCTTCCCCAAGGTCCTCGAGCCCTGCGTCGGCCATGAGGTCGTCACCATCGTCGGCCCGAAGGAGTACGCGACCGCACAGCTCGACGAGTACGGCATCGAGTACGAAGTGGTCGACTGGGAGAAGCTCTATGAGGAGCAGCTCACGAAGAAGGAGCTGAAGAAGTACCTCAAGGCCAAGGCCAAGAAAGAAGCTGCCGAGGCTGAGAAGGAAGCCGAGGAGGGGTGAGCCCTGCTCGCCAGCCCGCGCGCTCCTGTGCGCGGGCTGGCCCCAACGAGACACCCCGCAGCACATGCTGCGGGGTGTCTGTGTGTTGGGGGTCGGTTCAGAGCTGCTCGAGCTTGATCTGGAGGCCCTTGTGGTATCGGGTCAGCAGGTTGACCAGCTCCTGGAGCTTGCCCAGGTCCGAGGAGCGCAGCAGGGCCATGCGGCCGCGCTTGAGGGTCTGCTCGATCTCGTAGACATCTTTGCGGTGGAGCACGGGCTTGTGCTCGCGCATCATCTCCTCGAGGTTGACGAGCTGTCGCTCGATCTTGTGCCGGAGCTGGTGGAGCTCGCGGGAGTCGCGGGTCTTCTGCTCGGCGGCTTCGGCCTCGGCGCGGAAGTTGTCGATCTCAGACTTGGAGAGGCCGGTGGGCGCGTCGATGGTGATCTCTTCGCTGACGCCGGTGCGGGAGTCTGCGGCCGAGACGTTGACGATGCCGTTGGAGTCGATCGAGAACTTGACCTCGATGCGCGGCACGCCGCGGCTGGCGGGCTGGATGTTGGTCAGCTCGAACTCACCGAGCGAGACGTTGTCGCGGGCGAGGGGGTTCTCGCCCTGGAGCACGTGGATCTTGACGGTGCGCTGGTTGTCGACGACCGTGCTGACGAGCTGGGTCTTCTGGGTGGGGATCTTGGAGTTCTTCTCGATGAGCTTCGCGAAGCGCCGTCCCTGGACCTCGATGCCGAGCGAGAAGTTGGTGACGTCGAGGAGGGTGACGGCCTTGACCTCGCCCTCGAGGATGCCGGCGTTGATCGCGGCGCCGAGCGCGACGACCTCGTCGGGGTTGAAGCCCTTGTTGAGGGAGCGGCGGAAGAGGCCCTGGACGAGCTCCTGGACCCGCGGGATGCGGCTGGAGCCGCCGACCATGATGATCTCTTCGATGTCGCCGGGGCGGAGCTGGGCGTCCTTGAGCACCTGGCGGCACTCCGACATCGTCTCCTGGAACAGCGGCTCGGCGAGGCGCTCGAAGGTGGCACGGGTCAGCGTGGTCTGGAGGTGCCGGGGGCCGGAGGCGTCTGCGACGAGGAAGGGGAGGTGGATGTCGGTGCTGGTTGCCGTCGACAGCTCCAGCTTGGCGCGCTCTGCGGCGTCGCGGAGGCGCTGGAGGACGATCGGGTCCTCCGAGACGTCCATGTCGTGCTCGTCGCGGAAGCGCGCGATGAGCCACTGGACGATGCGGCGGTCGAGGTCCTGGCCGCCGAGGGAGTTGTTTCCGCGGGTGGCGAGGACCTCAGCGATGTCGCGGTCGACCTCGAGCAGGGAGATGTCGAAGGTCCCGCCGCCGAAGTCATAGACGGCGATGGTCGAGCGGCGCTTGCGCTCGTGGACGTAGGCGAGCGCGGCGGCGGTGGGCTCGTTGATGATGCGCAGGCAGTCGAGGCCGGCGATGGTCGCGGCGTCGCGGGTGGCCTGCCGCTGGGAGTCGGTGAAGTAGGCCGGCACGGTGATGACGGCCTCGGTCACGCTCTCGCCGAGGTGATCTTCAGCAGAGCGCCGGAGCTTCTGCAGGATCATTGCAGAGAGCTCCTGGGGGGTGTAGACCCGCCCGCCGATGTCGACGCCACAGTCGCCAGAGGCGGTCTCGACGACGGTGTAGTTCGCCGCCTGCACGTCGCGGCGCGCCTCGCGGTACTTCCGGCCCATGAAGCGCTTGATGGAGTGCACGGTCGCGTCGGGGTTGATGAGCATCTGCCGCTTTGCGACGTCTCCAACGAAGCGCTCGCCGTTGCGCGAGAAGCCGACGACAGACGGGGTGACCCGTCCGCCTTCTTCGTTGATGATGATGCGCGGCTCGGTCCGATCCATGTACGCGCAGACGGAGTTCGTCGTGCCCAGGTCGATGCCGATGATTTTGCCCATGCCTACACTCCAGGGCCCCCGCTGCACCTGAGCCGGCGCGCAGGTGTGGTGGGGGCATGCTGCTGCCCAGGGTAGGCCCTCTGCTGCGAAAGAGTCAAGGTTGTGCGCTTACAGCGAGCCCCGAGTACCCGGTGCCGGACTCGAACCGGCACTCCCAAGCGGGAAGAGGATTTTAAGTCCCCTGTGTCTACCATTCCACCAACCGGGCCCAGCGAGGTGGCTCATCCCCTCTGCGCCGGCATGTTACCTTTTGTGCCATGCCGCGGACGCTGCTGCTGCTCACCCTGATCGCCTGTACGGGCCTCAACCGCCGACAACGGCGCCGTAACCCAAGCCTGGAGGCGGCACGGGTGGGGGACGAGCTGTTTGCGCGCCGCGGCGAAGACGCGGCCAACCTGGACGCCGCCATCACATCCTGGCAGGCTGCCCTCGTCGACTTCCCGGACAGCGCGCTGCTGCTCCAGCGCCTCTCGCGTGCGTGGATGCTCCGTGGGCTCCGGGAGCCAGAGCGGCGCCCGCCGGGCTTTGTCGTCGCGCGGGAGATGGGCATCCGCTGCCTGCTGACCGAGCCCCAGGTCGCGTCGCTGGTCTCGACCTTTGGCCGGCTCGACAGCCGCTCCATCGACGAGTCGAACCGCGCGATCTGCCTCACCTGGGCGTCGCTGTCGTGGAGCCGCTGGCTGCTGGAGCACGACGTCGCGGGGGCTGCGATCGACCTGGATCAGGTGACCGCGATGGCCCGCCGTGCGATCTTGCTGCGGCCGGACGCGCACCAGGGCGCGCCGCACCACGCCCTCGGCCTGGCGCTGTCGCTGCCGCCGGAGCCGCTCGGGCCGGACCTGGAGGGCGCGGAGCGTGAGCTGCTGCTCGCGCAGACTGCGGCGCCGGACCGCTGGCAGGTGACCGTTGACCTGGCGGTGCTGGTCTACGGGCCGCAGCCGTCGCGGCACGGCGAGTTCCGGTCGCTGCTGGAGGACGTGGTCAGCCGAGAGCCTGTGTCGGGGCCAGAGGGCTACGGGAACCTGGCAGCCCAATTGGCAGCGGCCGAGGCCCTCGAAGAGGGGCCTCGGCCGCGGTGGGCGCTCTGAAGAGCCAGCCGGCCCGGTCCAGAGCCCGGTGCGTGTCTATCCGCGACGGCGGCGGCGCGACTGCTGTGCCTTCTTGATGGCGCGGCGCATGGCCTTGCGGCGACGCTTCTCGGCGAGGCGCTGCTTGAGGCGGCGCTTCTCACCGGGCTTCAGGTAGAAGCTGTTCTTCTTGATGTCCTTGCGGATGCCTTCGCGCTCGACCTTCCGGCGGAACCGACGCATCGCCTTCTCGAAGGGCTCGTTCTCGCGAACATTGACGAGGATCAAGTGTGACTCCAGATGCTGGGTTTCTTGTAGATATGTGACTGCGTGTACACAGAACAACCCGGCATCTAATTGATCGGGCCGCTCGACGCCAGCCCGAGCACGCACAGCTTAGAATACGGCGCCGACGGAGGTGCCCACAAAGAGCATGTCGTGCAGCCCCCCCTCCAGTCGGATGTGGGCACGGTCGGCGAAGTTGATCTTGAGGCTGGCGGACATGTCGACCACCGGCAGCACCCCAGGGACGACCTTGCTGCCGTCCGGGTCGCAGCTCTCCTGGCGCACGTAGGCCGGCTCGCTGACCATGTCTGGGCAGTTGGCGGGATCGTTGGCCTCGTCGCCGCCGGGGTTCCACTCCAGCAGCTCGCCCTGCATGAAGGCGATGCCCAGGCCGCCGCCGAGCATGATGCTCAACCAGACGTCCTTGTCGGGGTTGGTGACGTCGACCTCGCGGCCGCCGTTGACGCCGAGGATGAAGGCACCGAAGCCCTCGGGCTTGATCCACTCGCCGTCTTCGTGGTCGATGTCGCCGTCTTCGCGGTCGTCCCAGTACCCTTCTTCCATCAGCGAGCTCATGTACTCGAAGTAGAAGATCCAGTTGACCGGCCGCGGCTTGACGACGTACTCGAAGCCGAAGGTCTGGGCCCGGCCCTGGGGGCGCTTGAACGGGTTGGCGCCGTCCTCATCTTCGTCGAAGTACCAGATGTCCAGCACAGAGTCGGGGACCGTCATGTAACGGTAACGAAAGTTTACCTCCATCTGGGCGGCGCGGGTGGGCGTGCCCGGCGGCTCCGCCAGCTCGTCCTGCGCGGTGGCCAGCGAGGCTCCCAACATGGCGGTGACCAGAACAGACATCGTACCTCCTCGACCCGGATGGCGAGCGCGATTGTGACGCCCCATCGCCGGAGTGTCAAGACGGACAATGCCTGCCCTGTGCCGCGGCGCGGGCACCGATTAGCTGTCCATGATGCGATGGACGGCCACTGCCTGCTGCCTGATGCTCGGCTGCGCTGTCGGCCGGCCGCCCCCCAATTCTGCTTCTGCGTTCATGCCAGCGCCCGTGCTCACAGCCGCCGCTCAGCCGGAGCTGGCAGAGGACCTCCGCGCGGCGCTCTCTGCGGCGCTGGCCCAGCGCGGGGCGCTGGGGGAGGGGACGGCGGTGCAGCTCCGCGTGCTTTCTTTTGACACAGCTGTCCAGGCCACACGCGACGCCGCACAGATCCATCAGGCGCGGCTGGTGGTCCAGCTCCAGACCGCAGGCCCCCTGCCGCGGCAGGTGGTCCTCCAGGCCGCGCGCAGCTACCCGGTCCAGGCCGGCCAGCCACTCGCTGCCGCTGCGGCCCGTGCCGATGCTGCCGGTGCGCTCGCTGAGGAGCTGGCGCAGGACGCGGTAGAGTGGCTCATGTTCTCGGAGGCTCCCTGATGGCCCGTGGTGCTCCTGCAAAGTCTGCCCCTGACCCCAGCCAGCCGGTCCTCCTGCTGACCGGCGACGAGGCGCTGCTCATCCAGCGCGCCGAGGACGATGTCGTCCAGCGGGCGCTCCCCGAGGGGCGCTCCGGGTTCAACTTCTCCAGCCACTCCGCCGCCGACGGTGGCACCGACGCTGCCCTGAACGCCGCGCGGACCGTGCCGATGATGTCCCGCCGCCGGGTCGTCGTCCTCCGCGGACTGGAGAAAGCCACCACCGAGATCGTCGAGGCCATCATGGCCTACCTCGCGTCGCCCTCGTCGAGCACCCTGCTGCTGCTCGTCAGCCCGAAGCTGCCCCCCGGACCCGGCGCGAGGCTGCGCAACCTCGTCAAGAAGGTGGGCGCGGTCCACAAGTTCTCCAGCCGCGACGTGCGCCCGGACGCGTTCATCCAGGAGCACGTGCGCGCCAGCAAGTGCTCCATCGCACCGCAGGCGGGCCGGCTGCTTCAGGAGATGGTCGGCACCGACCTCGGCCGCCTCCAGGGGGAGCTGGACAAGCTCATCAACTTTGTCGGTGGACCCGGCCAGACCATCGACGCCGAGGCGGTCGAGCGGGTCTGCAGCGTGGTCGCTGAGGCGGTCATCTGGGACCTCACCGACGCGCTGCTGAGCCGGAACGTGGATCGTGCCCTGGCGGCCAGCCACCGCATGCTTGAGGAGGGCCAGGCGAGCCACCGGCTGCTGTCGACGGTCACCTGGCAGTTCCGCCAGCTCCTGGAGCTCCAGGAGGCGATGCAGCGCGGCCGGGGGCTGCCGGGGCGGTGGGCCAAGATGCCGTCGCGGAAGCTGCGGGACGCCCAGTCGCTGCTCCAGCGCCGGCCGCTGAAGCCCGACGTGGTGTTGGGGGCGTTGAGCGAGGCGAACCACCAGTTCAACCGCTCTCGGGCGGGTGACCGGCGGGTGTTTGAGGCGCTGATCCTTCGGCTCGCGGCAGGCTGAAAAAGCAGAACCGCCGCTGCGCGGGTGCGCAGCGGCGGGCTGTGAGATCCGAAGATCTGCTCAGGCGTCCGCAGCAGCCTGCTTGGCGTTGTAGATCGCCTTCGAGAGGCGAGCGACACGACGTGCAGCCTGCTTTTTGTGGATGATGCCCTTCTGCGCGATGCGCTGGATGGTGCTGACGGCGAGCGGGAAGCTCTCCTCGGCGCGGGCGATGTCGCCCTCTTCGAGTGCACCCTCGATGCGCTTGATGCGGTTGCGCATCATGGAGCGGTAGTGACGGTTGTGTGCGCGCCGCTTGATGTTCTGGCGCTGGCGCTTGAGTGCGTCCTTGTGATTGGCCAAGGTTCCACCTTTTGGATTCGTTAGAAGATGAGGAGGACGAAGCCGTCCTGTTACCGGGCGGCAGTATCTGACCAGCCCCACCCTGTCAAGGAGAGGGTATGCGCCGGGCCTGTGCTGGCGTGGCCGATGCAGGCGTTGGAGAATTCGGTGGATATGCTAAATGTCCACACCGCGTAGCCGAGGGAGGGGGCATGCAAATCTGTGTCGTTGGTACAGGGTATGTCGGGCTGGTCGTAGGCGTCTGCATGGCGGATCTGGGCTTCCAGGTCTCTTGTGTCGACCGCGACCCCGACAAGATCAACATCCTGCGTGATGGCGGGGTGCCCATCTACGAGCCGGGCCTGGACGCCATCCTGGCCCGCAACATCCGCGAGAAGCGCCTGAGCTTCACCACCGACGGCCCGACGTCGCTGCAGGCCGCCGACGTGGTCTACATCGCGGTCGGCACGCCGGGGCTGCCGGACGGCTCGGCAGACCTCTCGGGTGTGCTCGCCGTGAGCGATCTCATCGCCGCCAACGCGACCCGGCCGGTCATCGTGGTCATCAAGTCGACCGTCCCGGTCGGCACCGCGGACGCCGTCCGCGACCGCCTCGCCCAGAACATCCGCCACGAATTCGACGTGGTCTCCAACCCGGAGTTCCTCAAGGAAGGCGCGGCGATCGATGACTTCACCACGCCGGACCGCATCGTCGTCGGCTGCCGCACCGAGCGGGCCCGCAAGGTCATGAAGCGGCTGTACCGCGGGCTGGTCGAGGCTGGCCGGCCCATCCTGTTTATGGACAACCGCTCGGCCGAGCTGACCAAGTACGCCTCCAACGCCATGCTCGCGACCCGCATCTCGTTCATGAACGAGCTGTCGCAGCTGTGCGAGAAGGCCGGCGCTGACATCGACAGCGTGCGTAAGGGCGTCGGCAGCGACACCCGCATCGGCCGCTCGTTTCTGTACTCCGGGGTCGGCTACGGCGGCTCCTGCTTCCCCAAGGATGTCGCGGCGCTCATCAAGACCGCCCGGCTGTTCGGGGTCGAGCTGCAGGTCTCACAGGCGGTCGAGGCCGTCAACGACCAGCAGAAGGCCATCCTCGCCGCGAAGGTCTGTGGCCGGTTCGGTGACGATCTCACCGGGCGGCGGTTCGCGATCTGGGGCCTCGCCTTCAAGCCGGAGACCGACGACATGCGCCAGGCGCCGGCGACGGTCATCATCGAGTCGCTGCTCGCGGCTGGCGCGTCCGTGACCGCCTACGATCCGGAGGCGATGGAGGTCGCCCGCGGAATCCTCGGCGATCGGATCACCTACGCGGCGGCTGGCCCTGAGGCGCTGGATGGTGCAGACGCGCTGTTGCTTGTTACGGAGTGGTCCGAATTCCGAAACCCCGTATGGGATGAGGTCCGTGAGCGCCTGAAGACCCCCGTGGTCTTCGACGGTCGCAACATCTACGATCCCACGCAGGTCCGTCAGGCTGGGCTGGAATACTTCGGCATCGGCCGCCAGTAGGGCGGCTCGGGCCGCAGCCAGCGCGGCGGGCCGCCAAGGAGCCCCGCCGTGTCTGACCGCATGGACCGCATCCGAAATTTCGCCATCATCGCCCACATCGACCACGGCAAGTCTACGCTTGCCGACCGGCTGATGGGGCACACCGGCGCGCTCACCGCCCGTGAAGAGAAGGCGCAGTACCTCGACAAGATGGACCTGGAGCGCGAGCGGGGCATCACCATCAAGGCCCAGACGGTCGCCCTGAAGTACACCCGCCCAAGCGGCGAGGAGCTTCAGCTCCACCTCATCGACACGCCCGGGCACGTCGACTTCACCTACGAGGTCAGCCGCTCGCTGTCCGCCTGCGAGGGCGCGCTGCTCGTGGTCGACGCCACGCAGGGCGTCGAGGCCCAGACGCTCTCCAACGTGTACCTCGCCATCGAGCAGGAGCTGGAGATCATCCCGGTCATCAACAAGATCGACCTGCCGTCGGCGGACGTGGATCGGGTGCTCCAGGAGATCGAGGACGTCATCGGCCTGGACACCGAGAACGCGGTGATGTGCTCTGCCAAGACCGGCATCGGCATCGACGACGTCCTCGAGGCGGTCGCCGAGTACGTGCCGAGCCCGCGGGGCGACGAGTCCGAGCGGCTCCAGGCTCTCATCATCGACTCGTGGTTCGACAGCTATGTCGGCGTCGTGGTCCTGGTCCGCATCGTCAACGGCACGCTCCGCAAGCGCGAGCGCATCAAGCTGATGGAGGCGGACGCCAACTACGAGGTCACTCGGCTCGGGCAGTTTACCCCCGAGCTGACCGACATGGACGAGCTCAGCGCGGGCGACGTCGGCTTCGTGATGTGCGGCATCAAGGTGCTGGCGGACGCGAAGGTCGGCGACACCATCACCCACAAAGACCGCCCTGCTGCCGAGCCCCTGCCGGGCTTCGCGGACATCAAGCCGATGGTCTTCTCGGGCATCTACCCCGTCGAGAACGCGGACTTCGACAACCTCCGCTCGGCGCTGGAGAAGCTCCAGCTCAACGACGCCGCCTTCAGCTTCGAGGCCGAGACCTCGGACGCGCTCGGTTTCGGGTTCCGCTGCGGCTACCTCGGCCTGCTGCACATGGAGGTCATCCAGGAGCGCCTGGAGCGCGAGTACAACATCGACCTCATCAACACCTCGCCGTCGGTCATCTACCGGGTCGAGACGACGAAGGGCGAGGACCTGCTCATCCACTCCCCGAGCAAGCTGCCGCCGATCGCTGAGATCAGCACCATCGCCGAGCCGATCTCGAAGGTGACGATCCACGTGCCGCAGCAGTTTGTCGGCCCGGTGCTCAAGCTGTGCGAGGAGCGCCGCGGCGTGCAGGAGGACATGATCTACTCGGCCAACGGCCGGGTGCAGATCGTCTACAAGCTTCCCTACGCCGAGATCGTGTACGACTTCTTCGACAAGCTGAAGGGCGCGACGAAGGGCTACGCCTCGATGGACTACGAGATCATCGACTGGCAGGCCGGGCCGCTTCAGCGGCTCGACATCCTCGTCAACGGCGAGGTCGTCGATGCCTTGTCGACGATCATCCACAAGGAGCAGGCGCGCTACAAGGGCCAGCAGCTCACCAAGAAGCTCAAGGAGTACATCCCACGGCAGATGTACCAGGTGGCCATCCAGGCCGCGGTGGGCGCGAAGATCATCGCGCGAACGAACGTCTCGGCGATGCGCAAGGACGTGACCGCGAAGTGCTACGGCGGCGACATCAGCCGGAAGCGCAAGCTTTTGGAGCGGCAGAAAGAAGGCAAGAAGCGGATGAAGTC